>WNFY01000788.1_pt1 | contig 29158 bp, 29 predicted proteins | sample 5400091 | NCBI WGS metagenome assembly WNFY01 (sample SAMN13153364, study PRJNA577476) | soil metagenome | isolation source: 60 cm soil or saprolite under grassland replicate 1 | place: USA:California | collected 2016-06-15 | reverse complement strand
GCAACTGGCCGGCCAGCCGGTCAGGCAGCCGGACTCACCGCTCCTCGAAGGCCGTTAGGGCGAGCGAGCCAAAGATAGTACTGAGCACTCTGGGCGAACCGATTAGCACGATCTATAGTCGGTGCATGCTCGACGTGACCAGGCTGCGGGTGCTGGTCGCCGTGGCCCGGTGCGGTTCGGTCACCGCCGCGGCGCGGGCGCTCAACTACGCGCAGCCGTCGGTGAGCCACCACCTGGCCCGGCTGGAGGCCGAGACCGGGACCAAGCTGATCCAGCGGGCGGGCCGCGGGATCAGGCTCACCGACGCCGGGCGGCTGCTGGCCGAGCGGGCCGCCGAGGTGATCGGCAGGCTGGACGCGGCCGAGAACGAGCTGGCCGCCTACACCGGGCTGCGCGCCGGGCGGCTCCGGCTGGCGGCGTTCCCCTCCGCGCTCGGCACCATCGTCCCGGCCGCCGGGGCCATGCTGCGCGAGCACCAGCCCGGCGTCGACCTGCGGCTCACCGAGGCCGAACCGCCGGAGGCGCTGCGCATGCTGCGCGCCGGGTACGTGGACGTGGCGCTGGTGTTCCGGTACTCCCCCGACCCGGACGGCATGGCCGCCGGGCGGGACGGGGAGAGCACCGACGACGAGAGCGGCATCGACCTCGCCGAGGGCCTGCGCGAGAAGCTGCTGCTGGACGAGCCGGTGCACCTGGTGACGTCGGCTTCGGCTCATCCGGGGCCGGGCGGCGCGGAGCCGCCGGCCGAGCTGACCAGTTACGCCCGGCACCGGTGGATCGCGGGCTGCGACCGCTGCCGGGCCAACCTGCTCCGGCAGTGCGCGCTGGCCGGGTTCACCCCGAAGATCGCGTTCACCACCGACGACTACGTCGCGGTCCAGGCGCTGGTCGCCGCCGACCTCGGGGTCTCCACCCTGCCCGCGCTCTGCCTGCGGGCCGCGCGGCACCCCGGGATCAGGACCGTGCCGCTGCCCGGCGCCCGCCGCTACGTGTTCGCGGTACGGTACGGCGACCCGCCCGACCCGCCCGCGGTGAAGCTGCTGATGGAGGTGCTCCGCACCGCGGCCGTGCCGCCGCCGCGCGCTGCCGACAGCAGCGCCCACAGCGGGGCCGACAGCGGAGTCGATAGCGGGGCCGACAGCGGGGAGGCGGCCGCGTTGCCCGGCTGAACCACGGGCCTGCTGAACCGCAGGTCGGGGCGGGGCCGGACCGGCGGAAACGCTTGCATTGCCAGCCGGGAACCGGAATCGTATGGCATGTCCAAAAACCGCTCGCGGACGCAATTGCGTTAGGGAGTGCCGTCACGGTCACCGGAGTTCGCGGGGATATCCCCCCGCGTGTGAATGGAGAAGGAATATATGAGGGGCTTCAAGAATTTCCTCATGCGCGGTGACGTGATCGTCGTCGCCGTCGGGCTCGTCATAGCCCTCGCTTTCAGCGCTCTTATCACCGCGTTCACGACCAACATCATCAACCCGATCATCCAGAGCTTCACCCCCGGCAAGCAGGGCCTGGGCGTGGAAATACGCAGCGGCAACCCGAAGACGCTGGTGGACTTCGGCTCGTTCATTTCCGCGATCATCTACTTTGCCATTTTCATGGCCGTGGTGTACTTCCTCATCGTCGTGCCCTACAAGATGGTGCAGGCCCGGCGCGGGCAGGTCGTATTCGGCGACCCGGCCCCGGTCAAGACCTGCCCGGCGTGCCTGTCCACCGATCTGCCGGCCGCCGCGTCCAAGTGCAAGTACTGCGGCACCGACCAGCCCGTCACCGCCTGAGAAGAGATGGCACCGGACAGGCCCTCAGCTGACTTCTGCGGGGCCGAGGTCCCCGGTGAGATACCGCTGCACGGTGGGGCCGACGGCCTGAACCAGGTCCTCGGGACTGGCGGCCGCGGCGCCCGGCACCTTGAGGATGTAGCGGGCGAGCATCAGGCCCCCGATGTGGGAGCCGATGAGCGCCACGCGCAGCTCACGGCGGTCGCCGGCCAGGACGTCGCCGAGCGCCGCGAGGATGAACGAGCTGAGGATGTCCCGGAGCAGCCGTCCGGCGCGGTCGTGGGACAGGCCCGTCCGGAGAATCGCGGCCATCTGCTCGCGGATCTCCGGGCGCTCCTCCCACAGGCTGATAAGCCGCCTGACCAGCTCTTCCCCGGCCCGGTCGGCCGCGTCGGAGAGGCCGGCGAACACGGTGGCCTCGTCCACCGGCGGCTGGAGCGCGGCGAAGAGAAGCCCGTCCTTGTCACCGAAGTAGTGGTAGATGAGCGCCGGGTCGACCGCGGCCCGGGCGGCCACGGCGCGCATGGTGGTGCGCTCGAACCCGAGTTCGGCGAACAGTTCCCTGGCCGCGTCCAGGACGGCCCGGCGGGCGTCCGGGCTGCCCAGCGGGCGCCGGCCCCGCACCGGCACTAGGACGCCTGCGCCTGGCGGGACAGCATCAGCATCCGTTCCTCGATCGTCGCGGGGACCGGCTGCAGGCTGGCCTCGATCCCGGCGGTCTCGAGCACCTCCGCCAGCCGGGCCGGGTCGGCATTGGCCACGCGGATCGCCCGGCCCGCGAGCATGACCGGCGCACCCGCGGCGGCCAGGACGGCGAAGGCCCGCGCCCAGTCCCCGGTGCGGACCGCGACGGCGGTGGTCGAGCCGATGATGTCAGCCTCGCTGCCCTCGGCTACCAGCCGGCCGTCCGACATGAGCAGCAGCCGGTCGCACTGCTGAGCCTCCTGCATGTAGTGCGTGGTCACCAGGACTCCGGTACCGCTCTCGGCCTGCGCCCGGATGGTGTCCCACAACGCCGCGCGGGCGAGCGCGTCGACACCGGAGGTCGGCTCGTCGAGCACGAGCACCTCGGGTGAGTGAGCCAGGGCGGCGAGGAACGCCACCTGGCGCTGCGCGCCGAGCGGCAGGTCTCGCACCAGCACATCGGCATAGGCCGTCAGCGCGGGCGGTAGCGCGGGCTCCGCGGTGCCGTAGGCCCGCGCGCTGAACGTCAGGTTCTCCCGCACGGTCAGGTCGCCGTACAGGCCCAGGCCCTGCGGCACGTAACCGAGCCGGCGCCGGCGCTCGCGGTCGGGCGGGCCGCCGAGCAGGTCGACGTGACCGAAGGTCACCGCGATGAGGCCCAGGAGCATCCGGATGAGCGTGGTCTTGCCGGCTCCGTTGGCACCGAGCAGGCCGACGACCTCACCCGGCTGCACCCGCATCGACACGTCGTCCACCGCCGTGAACGCGCCGAAGCGGCGGGTCACGTGCCCGGCCCGCAGCAGGACGCCGGTCATGACCGAACCGCGTCGCGGCGGGCCAGCGAGAGCGCGATGACGATGTCCTCCAGGTCAGGCGCGACAGCGGTGGTCCCGGCCGGCGGACCCGAAGGGGTCGGAGGGCTCGGAGGGGTCGGAGGGCTCGGAGGGGTCGAAGGGCTCGAAGGGGTCGAAGGGTCGCCGCCGGGCCAGTACTCGTGCAGGACCCGTCCCCGGCGCCAGGCCCATTCGGCCCGGACAGGCTGGTCGGTCCGGGTGATCGCGCCCCCGAAGTCCGCGCGTACCTGGTCGTAGGAGCCCTGGACGAGGACCCGGCCGCGGTCGAGTACGACGAGGTGCGCGGCGCGTTCGGCCTCGTCGAGGTAGGTCGTCGACATGAGCACGGCCGCGCCCGACGCCGCGGCCTCCGACGCCAGCCGCCACAGGTCGATGCGGCTGACCGGGTCGACACCCGTGCTGGGCTCGTCCAGGATCAGCAGGTCCGGCCGGTGCACGATCGCCATGACGAAGCCCAGCTTGCGGCGCATCCCCCCGGACAGCTGCGCGGCGAGCCGGCCGGCCGCGGGCGTGAGCGCCGCCCGGTCCAGCAGCTCGGCGCGGCGGGCCGCGAGCTCGTCGCCGGCCAGGCCGTAGATGCCCGCGACGAAGTCGATGTTCTGCGCCACGGTCAGCGCGGCCCAGCTGCCCGACGAGGCGGGGAGGTAGCCCAGGCGCTGCTTCGGCGGCGCTTCCACCGTGCCGGCGTCCAGGGATACCTCGCCGGCCAGCGCGCGCAGCAACGTCGACTTGCCGGCGCCGTCCCCGCCGACCACCGCGACGACCGATCCGCCGGGCACCTCGACCGTGACGTCGTCGAGCGCCACGGTGGGCCCGAAGCGCACCGTGGCCGAACGCACCGAGTACGTCACGTGGTTCCCACCGCCTCGGTCGCGGCCGGCTGCTCGCCGGCCGGGCTGGCCGGGCGGCCCGGGGCGAGGTCCCGGCGGAAGCGCAGCGTCGCGCCGGTGAACACGACGACCGCCATCGCGGCGAGCACGACGAACGGCAGCCACAGCGAGGTGATCGGGGCGCCGCGCAGCATGATCCCCTGCGAGATCATGGTGAAGTAGGTGAGCGGCAGCAGGTAGCCGATCCAGCGGACCCCGGCGGCCATCGCCTCCAGCGGGAAGATCATCCCGGAGAGCAGAATCTGCGGGAGGAGGAAGAAGAACGCGGTCTGGATGGCCTGGCCGGCGGTCTGCGAGATCGTGGAGATGAACACGCCGAGGCCGAGCACGACGAACAGGAAGATCGCGGCCCCCAGCGCGAACGCGAACGGGTTGCCGTTGAACGGGACCGAGAAGAGCGCGATCCCCAGCACGGTCACGATGATCATGTCCGCGGCCGCGACCAGGAAGTACGGTGCGATCTTGCCCAGGATCACCTGGCTCGGCTTGATCGGCATCACGGCGAGCTGCTCGAGCGTGCCCGTCTCCCGTTCCCGCACCATGCCGATGCTGGTGATGATCGTGCCGATGAAGGTCAGGATGAGGCCGATGATGGCGGGCACCATCACCCACGATGTCTTCAGGCCGGGGTTGTAGAGCACCTGCGTTGTGACCTTGTCGCCGACCTTGTTGAGCACGGCCACGGCCGACTGCGCGGCGAACAGGTTGGACCCGTCCACCAGCGCCAGCACCGGAGTCTGCCCGGCGACGAAGGCCACGTCCACCTTGTTGTCCCGCAGCAGCGTCTTCGCGTCGGCCTGGGTGTCCGCTGGCTCGGTCACGGTGACGTCAAAGAACGGCGGCAGCAGCTTGACCACCTGCGAGGCCTGCGGGCCCACGACGGCCGTCTTGACACTGGAGACGTAGAAGTTCGCCGCGTAGCCGAAGATCACCAGCAGCAGCAGCGGCATCATGATCAGCAGCCCCAGCGTGCGCCGGTCACGGACGAGTTCCCGGAACTCCTTGACGATCATGGCCCTCATGCCCAGCACCTTAGGAACGCTCCGGAGAAAAAGTCAACAGCTGGTGAAATTTGGCTAGCAAACCCTGGATCTGATGGATTGGTGGCATGACCGACTCGATACGGCACGCCGGGCGGTGGACCCTGGAGGAACGGTTCGCGTCCCCGTGGCACTACCTGCCGGTGGAGGTGCCGCCGGAGACCGGCGCGCTGCGGGTGGAGCTCGACTACGACCGCGCCGACGGCGCAGTGCTCGACCTGGGCTGTTTCGGACCGGGCGGGTTCCGCGGCTGGTCGGGCGGAGCCCGCGAGTCGTTCGTCATCGCCCGCGACGCGGCCACGCCCGGCTACCTGCCCGGGGAGCTGGAGGCCGGCACCTGGCAGGTGGTGATCGGGGTGCACCGGGTGCCGCCGGACGGTGTGGGCTACCGGCTGACCGCGCAGACCGCGAGGGCGGCCGCGTCCCTGCGTCCGTCGCGCGACTCAACCCTGGCTCCGCTCGCGCCGCCGGCCCCGGCGGACCGGCCGCAGCGCCGGGTCCTGCCGGCCCGGCCGGGCCGCCGCTGGCTGGCCGGCGACCTGCACACGCACACCGTGCACTCGGACGGCAAGCTGACCGTCCCCGAGCTGGCCGTGCTCGCGGCCGGGCGCGGGCTCGACTTTCTCGCCGTCACCGACCACAACACGATCAGCCACCACGCCGAGCTGGCCGCCGCGTCCCGGCGGTACGGGATCATCCTGCTGCCCGGCCAGGAGGTAACCACCGACGGCGGGCACGCGAGCGCGCTCGGCGACGTCGGCTGGATCGACTTCCGCCAGGAGCCGGACGCCTGGCTGGACGCGACCGAGGCCGCGGGCGGGCTGCTGTCGGTCAACCACCCGTTCGCCGGGCCGGTGAGCTGGACCCGGCCGATGCGCCGCCGCCCGCCGCTGATCGAGGCCTGGCATTGGAGCTGGCTCGACCTGCGCTGGACCACCCCGCTGTCCTGGTGGCTGGCCTGGGACCCGGCGGCGATCCCGGTCGGCGGCAGCGACTGGCACCGGCCGGGCTCGGACGCCCCGCCGGGGCGCCCGACCACGTGGGTTGAGTGCGAGGGGGACCAGCCGGGCGACGTGCTCGACGGCCTGCGGGCGGCCCGGGTGGCCATTTCAGCCGAACGGGACGGGCCGGTGCTGTTCCGCCGGGACGATGCCCTGGTCGCGGTCGACGCCGACGGCCTGACGCTGGCCGGACCGCAGGGGCCGTGCGCCCGGGTCCGCGGCGACCGCGCTACGCTGCCGGGATCGCCCGGCCCGCACCGCCTGCTCGACCCCGCCGGAGCGGCGCTGGCGCTCTGTCCGTAACGGTCAGGGCCGTCTTGCCGTACCCGGCCGGCGCGCAGACGAGCACTAGGCCCCGGCCCAGGGCTTCGTCGAGTCGTCGGTCAGCCGGGACCGTGACACGAAACCCGGACGCGCGCCGGGCGCGTGAAGTTTGGTGGACAGCAGGACATCCCGCCGGACGGCTCGGTGGGGTTGGCCGGTCCGAGGCCACCGTACGTTCCCTGGCCTGCATCGTCCGGGCGGGAACACCGCGGGAACAGACCCTTCCTACCTTTCCTCCAGGGGGAATCCGAAGGAGCGATGAGATGAACACGGGGTACACGATCTACCAGGTCGAGCGCACCAAGAGCGCCGCCGAGCAACGAGAGGTCGACAGGTCCAACGCCGAGCTGGCCGCCGCGATCAGCCGACTGTGGTGCGCGCTGTCCGGTTTGGGTCACTGCTCCTCGCGTCTCCGCGGAAACGTCCCACGCAATTGCGTCGGGCGTTTCCGCGGGAACGCCTGGTCACGCCGCGATGAGGAACGGGCCCGGCGCCTGCCCGGCCGGGCCGGACGGCCGGGGTCAGTGCGCACCAGTGGGGGCGGGTCACCATCGGTGATCCGGTCCAGAATCGCCAGGCATCTGCCAGCCGTTGACCTCCGGCAAGCGGACCGCTCCCTGTTATGCCGGGGTTCCGGGAGGACTAGCCCGGTGCTGGCGAGTGAGGATGCGCTGCCGGGCAACCTCATACAAGATCGCGGTCGCCGCAGTCGCCGCGTTCAGCGAGCTGGCGGCGCCGGTGACGGGGATCCTGACGGTCAGGTCGCACAGGTCGCGCCAGGCGCTGGTCAAGCCGGTGGTTTCGTTGCCGACTAGGAGCAGGACGGGCCGGGTGAGGTCGGCGTCGAAGACGTCGACCTCACCGTGCTCGTCGGTGCCTGCCAGCATGATCGGGCAGCCCCGGGCGCGCTGGGCGCTCACCCAGGCGGCCACCTCGCGGTGCGAGGGAGCCCGGACCACCGGCCGGGCGAACAGCGAGCCGGTACTAGCCCGGACCGCCCTGGGGTCGTAGACGTCCGCCGCGTGGCCGGCCACGATGATCCCGTCCGCGCCGAAGGCGTCCGCCGAGCGGATGATGGTGCCGATGTTGCCCGGGCTGGCCGGGCGGTCCAGCAAAACGCCGAGGAAGCCCGGGCCGGCCGTGATCCGGCCCAGGTCGTCGGCTGGCATCTCGACCACGGCGACCAGCTCCGGCGGCCCCGCTTCCTTCTCGCCGAGCGCGGCCAGCAAGTCGGGCGACATGGCGACGTGGAGGGCGGGCACATCGGCCAGCATGGTCCGCGCCCAGCTTGACAGCTGACGCTCGGCGTCGTAGATCAGCGCGCGGAACGGCCAGCCGAACTCCGCCGCCAGCGTGATCGGCCGGACGCCCTGGACCAGGAACTCGCGGTTCCGCTGGCGCTTGCCGCGGTTGCCGAGCAGCGCCTGGAACTGCTGGAACCGGGCGTTCCGTGACGAGACCCGGAGCACCGGAGTCAGTCCTGGGCGGCGAGCAGGTCGAGGCGGGCGCGCAGCAGGGCGCGGTGCGCCACCACGTCGTCGACCTGATCGGGCTGCTCGGGACACTCGCCCGCGTTGATCGCGCGCTCCAGCCGGAGCCTGGCGGTAGAGGCGTCGATCACCTCGAATATCACCAGCGGGTCACGGGCCGCCTCCCGCTCGGTGTCGGCGCGCAGCCCGGCGCCCTTGGTGACCCAGGTGTCCCTGATCTTGCCGCCGTAGCCGTGGTCGATCAGCACGCTGACGGCGTGCTGCCGGGCGGCGTAGCAGAAGGTCATGGTCAGCGACTCCTGGCGGCCGCCGACGTCGGCGTAGTGCCAGCAATCGCCGACGCTCGGGGCGCCGATCGGGCCGGCCCACGGCGGGTCGGTCACGTCGCGGGCGTGCAGCCGCTCGGCCGCCTGCCCGGCGGCCGCGCGCAGGGCGGGCGAGCCGACCGCGGCGAAGACGCGCAGCAGGGCGAGGGCCTCCGGGGTGGACGCCGCCTCGGCCGCGGGCACCAGCGTCCCGGTGAGCGTGTTCATCAGCGAGGCCTGCCCCGCGGCGGACGAGGCCAGCGCGCCGATCAGGTCGGATCCCCAGAGCTCGGCGTCGACCGGGTCGTCCAGATGGCCCAGCACCTGACGCGCCTCGGTCAGTACCCCGTCGAAGGTCTCCTCGACGGCGACCGGCGCGAACAGGCTGGCGACGTCGGGCTCCGCGGGGCGGTCGGCATCCATGCCGAGCAGGATAAGCGAAGGACCCCGTCCGGGGACGGGGTCCTTCGGGGTCCTTCGGGTGCTGCGTGGTGCCTAGCCGCCGGTCACGCCGGACAGCGGCGTGCTGATCGAGCCGCCGTTCTGCAGGCCGCCGGTGACGCCGCTCAGCGTGCCGGTGACCGAGCCGAGGCCGGTGCTGGAACCGGTGCTCGAGCCGCTGGTGCTGCTGCCGTCGCTGCTCAGGCCGGTGCTGGAAGAGGCGCTGTCGCCGAGCGTGCCGGACGTGTTAGCCACGCCAGGAGCCGCGCCAGCGGCGTTGCCGAGGGCGGGGATGGAGCCGGAGACCGAGTTCAGGCCGGGCAGGCTGCTGCTGGCCGCGCTGCTGGCCTGCATCGGGCCGTTGGCCTGGATCATGTCGCTGCCGGTCGTCGACGAGGACGAGGACGAGGTGCCGCAGGACGCGCCGATGGCGTTGGCCGCGGCCGAGACCTCGCCGGACACGGGCAGGGAGTCCAGGCCGCAGAGGGCACCGCTGGCCGAGTTGAGCCCGCTCAGCGAGACCGGGGCGTCCTGCGCCTGCGCGAACGCGGGCGCGGCGACGCCCACCGTCAGGATGGCCGCCGAGGCGGCACCCCCGAGCAAAATTCGCCAGTTATACACGAAGCACTCCATTTCGATGTGGTAATAGCGGAGAGTATGACTCGGCTGGTTAAATCGATCGTGAAGCTCACGGCGCGCCATTCTGCGGGAATCAGACGCCTGCGGGCCGGACGGGGAGACCGACCTGCGCCCCCGAAATGGTTATGCAGCTATGACCGGCGGCGTAAGCCGGACAAAACAGAGATCCCGCAGTCAATTCGCCATTTGTTCACGATTGCTCCATTCCAGCTTGGGGTCTGGAAATCGACTGGGCCGAGATTCGCGGCCTTTGGTGAGCCGAATCCAGACCCTAGCACACTCTGAGTGATTGCTGGGTAACTCTCTGAATTATGCGCGCGCCGGCGGCTCGACCCGGACCGTGTCGAGCAGCCGCTCGTAGGCGGCCAGGTCCACGCCATCCCGCTCGTCCGCCTCGCCCGGCGCCCTGGTCCAGGAGCCGGCCCCGCCCGCGGCCAGGGCCAGGGCGTGCCTGAGCCGGTCCGGCCAGGACCAGCCGAGCAGCTGGCCGGGCACCAGGCCCGCCACCAGCGCGCCCCGGCCCAGCTTGAAGGGGGGGCCCAGCGTGCAGGCGGGGTCGGGCCCGGCGGCATCGGCGGGCTCCAGCCGCGCGGTCCACTCGCCGTCCCCGGTCACCGCATGGACCTGGCCGCCGACCGCGACAGCGGCCGCGGCCGCGCCCAGCCTGATCAGGGCGGCGCCGAACCCTCCGGTTCCTGTCTCGGCCGCGTTCGATTCGGCTACTACCAGGTCGGGACCGTGGCCGACGGCGTGCTTCAGCTCCTCGCCGCCCGCGTCGAGGATCACCGGCACACCCGCCTCGGCGGCGTAGGTCACCAGCGACCCGTAGGTGTCCGCGGGCAGGCCGTCGGGCAGGCTGCCGCAGAGCACGACGGCCGCGGCGCCCGCCAGCAGCCGCCGGTAGTCCGCGGCGAAGCGGCCGAGTTCCTCGGTGGTGATGTACGGCCCCGGCTCGGAGAACCTCAGCGCCGGCCCGCCCGATTCGGGGTCGCTGAACCTGAAGAACCGCCGGGACTCGCCGCGGATCAGCGTGAACGCCGTCGGAACGCCCGACCTGGCCAGGTCCTGGATGATCAGCTCGCCGGAAGCACCGCCGGCCAGCCCGGCGGCGAGCACGTCGTGCCCGAAGGAGTGCAGCACCCGCGCCACCGTCACGCCGCGGCCGCCGGCCCGGTAGACAGGACGGGAAATAGGGGCGGGCGGGCCGGGGGGGATCGTTCCCCCCGGGGCTAGCACATCGTAGGCCACGTGCAGCGCCGCGTTGAGCGTGACCGTGACGATCACGTCGCCGCTCACTGGCTCCCTGCCTTCCCGGGGACGTGGGGTAGGACCGTTCGGCCTATTATGCGTGGCCATGCACAACGGATTCGAGGACCTCGACCTGGACCGGCTACGGCGGCGGCGCAGTGAGAAGTGGCGGCTGCACCCGCCGGACGTGCTGCCGGCGTTCATCGCGGAGATGGACTACGACCTGGCCGAGCCGGTGGTGGCGGCGCTGCGCGCGGCCGTCGACCGCAGCGACTGCGGGTACGCCACGCCGGACGGCATCGGCGAGACGTTCGCAGCGTTCGCCGCGGCCAGGCACGGCTGGACGGTCGACCCGGGCCGGGTGCACCTGGTGCCGGACGTGATGGCCGGCTTCGACGCCATCGTGGCGCTGGCCACCGAGCCGGGCGACGGCGTGGTCATCAACCCGCCGGTGTACCCGCCGTTCTTCCAGCACATCGGCTTCGCGCGGCGGCGCGTGGTGGAAGTTCCGCTGGTCCGCGAGGGTGGCCGCTGGGAACTCGACTTCGCCGGGCTCGAGGCGGCGTTCGCCGCGGGCGCGCGTGCCTACCTGCTGTGCAACCCGCACAACCCGACCGAGCGGGTGTTCACCCCGGCCGACCTGGGCCGGATCGCGTCGCTCGCCGAGCAGTACGGCGTCCTGGTGCTGGCCGACGAGATCCACGCCTCGCTCACCCTGCCCGGCGCCCGGCACACGCCGTTCGTCTCGCTCGGCGGAGCGGCGGCCGAGCACGGGGTCACGCTCGCCTCGGCGTCCAAGGCGTTCAACATGGCCGGGCTCAAGGGCGCGGTCGCGGTGGCGGGTTCGGCGGCCATGGAGCGGCTGCTCGCCCGGCTGCCTGCCTCGTGCCAGTACGGGGCCGGGCTGTTCGGCGTGCTGGCCTCGCTGGCCGCGTGGGATTCGGGAGCGGACTGGCTGGACGCGCTGCTCGGGCAGCTGGACCACGCCAGGACCGAGTTCGGCCGGCTGCTCGGCGAGCGGCTGCCCGGAGCGGCATACACGCCGCCGGAAGCGAGCTACCTGGCCTGGGTGGACTGCGCGGGTCTTGGCCTGGGCCCGGAGCCGGCCGCGGTGTTCCTGGACCGGGGCCGGGTGGCCCTCGGCCGCGGGCTCGACTTCGGCGCGCCAGGCGACGGGTTCGTGCGGGTCACCATCGGCACCAGCAGCGCGCTGCTGGCTAACATCGTGGACCGGATGGCCGCGGCGGTGGGGGCGTAGTCTGACCCGGCGGCCGTCTAGCTTGATCATGACGATCGGGCCTGCTGCCGGACGCCCCGCCGGACGCCGTGGAATCGGGGTTTCATGGCGTTCCGCCCGGTCCGGCACGCACGGGTCGTGATGCTGATGGTGCCGGCGTGGCCTGAGTCCGGTTTTGTCGCACGTGCCGCCCGGCCGCCGTCGGCCATTGGCTAAACGGCACTGCGCTCCAGCTACAAGGCATCCATGAAGTATGAGGGGGCGGGGATGGGTGGGAGTGGCGGGGTTTAGGGGGTTCGGGTACGGCAGAAGCAGGCGGCTAGGTGGTCGTTGACGATGCCGCAGGCTTGCATGGTCGCGTAGGCGGTCACCGGGCCGGTGAAGGTGAAGCCGTGCCGCTTGAGCTCGGCGCTCAGCGCCTTGGAGGCCGGCGTGGACGCGGGCACGTCGGCCAGCGTCCGCGGCGCCGGTCCGGGCTCGCCCGCGTACTTCCAGACCAGCGCGTCCAGGCCGTCGGGCAGGCCGAGCGCCGCGCGCGCGTTGGTGATTGCCGCGTTGATCTTGGACCGGTTCCTGACGATGCCGGTGTCGGCCATCAGCCGGGCGATGTCCTGATCGCCGAACGCGGCCACGGCGGTGGGGTCGAACCCGGAGAAGGCGGCGCGGAAGTTCTCCCGCTTGCGCAGGATCGTCAGCCAGGACAGCCCGGACTGGAAGCCCTCCAGGCAGAGCCGCTCGAAGATCGCCGTGTCGCCGTGCCGCGGGCGGCCCCACTCCTCGTCGTGATAGGCGATGTACTCGGGCGGGTTCAGCCCCCACGGGCAGCGCAGCTTCCCGTCCGGCCCCGTGACCGCGCCGCCGCCGCTCACCAGCCCTGCTCCTCGGCCGCGGCCACCGATTCGTCGTCCTGCTCGCCGGCCGCGTGGCGCCTGGCCTGCTCATCGCGCGCAGCTTCCTGCTGCTCGGCCCACCAGCCGTGCGTGTCGAAGGCGCCCTGCGGGCCGGGCGCGTCGTCCGGAGCCGTCGTCGCGGAGGGCTGGGTCGCGTCGTGCTCTTCCCCGGGATCCGGGAGAATCGGCGAGGGCTGGGTCGGCTCGTGGCGTTCGGGCTTGGGCCCGGAGGCCTTGAGGACCAGCGCGGTCTGCGGCGGCCCGGGGACCGGGACGGTCGGCGCGGCATCGGTGGCCGCGGCATCGGTGGCCGCGGCATCGGTGGCCGTAGCATCGGTGGCGGGAGGCTCCGCGGCGGTGACGGGCTCTGCAGATTCCGGCGACTCGTGCGTTTCCGGGCTCTGGTGAGGTTCGGCTGGCTCCGGGGAGTGGAAGGTGTCCTGGGGTTGCAGGGCTACCTGGGGTTCCGTGGCGTCCTGGGCTTCCGTGGCGTCTGGGGTTTCTGGGGTTTCTGGGGCGTCTTGGGGTTCCAGGGCGTCGAGGGTATCGGGGGGCTCCGGGGCGCCGGGGTCGGTCGGGAGCTCCAGCGGATCGGGAATGGTGGGCGGGCCTGGGGTCTCCAGGAAGCCGAGGGTCTCCAGGAAGCTGGAGGAATCGAGGGCTCCAGGGGGATCGGGGGGATCGAGGGCATCGGGGGGATCGAGAGCACCAGGGGGATCGAGAGCACCAGGGGGATCGAGGGCGCCGGGGCCCTGGCGGGCGTGGGCGCCTCTTGATTCGGAGTAGGAGTCGTTGCGCTCGTAGGTCGCCAACTGCTCCTGCAGGTAGGCGATCGTGACGTCGCGCTCGCGCATCGCCTTGGCGATCTGGTCCAGGGCCGCGTCGGTTACCTGCATGCTGTAGCCCCACATGGCGGTGGGCGGCCGGAGCAGCGCGATGTCCGCCGCGGATACCGGGCCCAGGTCGAGCGGGGCGTGGTCGGCTTGCTCATAGGCCAGTTCGCCGCCCCGGCCGGTCGCGGCGAAGAAGATGCCGACGAGAACCACGGCGATCGCGATGAGGAATACAACAGGCACATACGAATCGTGCCATGCTCGGTCCGTGATGTCGCATCCGTGGCCTAGCGAGCCGGAAATCGCGTTGCTCGCGCCGGTCGCGACGATGGCGCAGGCGGCTGCGGCCGCCGCGGCCGGAGCCGGGCTGGTCGACGCCGGGGACGACGGCGCGCTCGTGCCGGCCATCCGCCGCGCGGTCAGCGGCGTGCGCGTCTGCGGCGTGCACGAGGACGCCGACCTGATGCGGGACGCCGACCTGGCGGCGCGCACCGGAGCCGCGCTGATCTGCCCGGGACCAGACGCGGCGGAGGCGGCCGCGCGGCGGGGGGTCGCGGCCGGGCGCATCCTGGTCCAGGCCACCCCGGCCGGGATCGAGGCGGCCGTGCGGGCCGGCTGGCCCGTGCTAGCCGACCTGGAAGGGCTCGCAGACCTGGAAGGGGTTGCCGACCTGGAAGGGGTTGCCGACCTGGCCGACTCGGCCCGGCTCGCGCGCATCCAGGCGGCCGCCGCGGTCTGCGCCTGGCTGGGCGCGAGCGTGCTCCGTACCCGTCACGTGGCCAAGGTCCGCCGCTGCGCCGACATGACCGAATCCATCCTCGGCCGCCGGCCCCCCGCCTGGGCAGTCCGCGGCCTGGCCTAGATCGGTATTGAGTGCAATCCGTGCTGCCAGGACAGCACAAACTGCACTCGTTTCCGCCGGCGAACGGGCCGGGGGGGCGGCGAATCTGCCTATCACCGGACCTGCGATCCGCAGAACCCGCACTAGCCGAGCAGGCCCTGGCCGTCGTGGGCCTCGCGGATGACGGCCACCACTTCCTCCGGATCGTCGACGACGCTGATCAGCGTGAACTCGACCGGGCCGATGTTCGCCCTGGCGAGCATGGTCTCCTTCAGCCAGGACAGCAGGCCGGACCAGTACTCCCGGCCGACCAGGACGATCGGGAACTTGGTGATCTTGCCGGTGGCAACCAGGGTGAGCGCCTCGAACAGCTCGTCCATGGTGCCGAACCCGCCGGGCAGCACCACGAACGCCTGCGAGTACTTGATGAAGACCGTCTTGCGCACGAAGAAGTAGCGGAACTCCAGGCCGATGTCGACGAAGTCGTTCAGCCCCATCTCCCGGGGCAGTTCGATACCCAGGCCCACCGAGACGCCGCCGGCCTCGGATGCGCCCTTGTTGGCCGCTTCCATGATCCCCGGGCCGCCGCCGGTGATCACGGCGTAGCCCGCCCGGACCAGGCCGGCCGCGGTGCGCTCGGCGATGTCGTACTCGTCGCTGCCCCGCCCGGTCCGCGCCGAGCCGAAGATCGAGACCGCGGGACCGAGCTCGGCCAGCAGGCCGAACCCCTCCACGAACTCGGCCTGGATCCGCAGCACCCGCCACGGGTCGGTGTGCACCCAGTCGGAAGGACCGCGCCGGTCCAGCAACCGCTGATCGGTCGTGGTCTGAGGGATGTTATCGCCACGCAGCGTGGCGGGTCCCTGGCGGCGGACCCGCCGGTGCGGCTCGGGATTTCCGTTCATGGTGCTACCAAAGGTAGTCACCCCGGCCGGCTAGTCCGCGCAGGCGCGCGACGGCGGGATTACGCGTCCATGCCATGGTCGCGGAGGATGGCGTTCAGCTTGGACTTGTCGTGCCGCTCGCCTTCGGGCAGGCGCTTGAGGACCAGCAGGCACGGCAGGCCGAACTCGCCGCCGGGGAACTTGCGCGGCATCGTCCCGCCCACGCTGACCGACCAGGCCGGGGCCTCGCCGCGGGGGAGTTCGTCGCCGGTCTCCACGTCGATGACGTGCGTGGTCGGGGTGAGGATGGCCCCCGCGCCCAGCATGGCACCGCGGCGCACCCGCGCTCCGCCGACGACCATGCACCGCGACCCGACCATCGCCTCGTCCTCGATCACGACCGGCACCGCGCTGGGCGGCTCGAGCACGCCGCCGATCCCGGCGCCGCCGGACAGGTGCACGTTCTTGCCGATCTGGGCGGCCGAACCGACCGTGGCCCAGGTGTCGACCATCGTCCCGGTGTCCACGTAGGCGCCGATGTTGACGAACGAGGGCATCAGCACCGTGCCCGGCGCGACGTAGCAGCCCCACCGGGCGATCGCGCCGGGCAGCACCCGCACGCCGTCCAGCCGGGTCTTCAGCGGGACCCGGTCGTCGTACCTGAAGTCACCCACCTGCGACCTGGCCATCGGCAGCACCCGGAAGGCCAGCAGGATGGCCCGCTTGGCCCGCTCGTCCACCACCACCTGATCGGTAGCCGGGTCGACGAACGCCACCCTGGCCTCGCCCGCGTCCACCGCGTCCACCGCGTCCACTACCGCCGAACGCGCCTGGGTGTCGGCCGGGGACAGTTCGGCCCGCCGCTCCCACAGCTCATCGATGAGGTCGGGAAGCACACTGTCGCTCATAACCGGCGAGCTTAGTGGTGCCGGAGCGATGGCGAGACGGGCGCATCTGGGGTCTGTGTGGCGGTAGCTTCTGATTCTGTGCCGCACAATCCCGCTCGGGTCCGGGCCAGGGCCATTGTCGGGACCACGCTTGTGCTAGTGCTGGTGGCGGCCGGCTACCTCATCTACCACGGTTTCCGGAACGTCACCTCTCCTCCCCCGCTGCCCGGCTGCAAGGCAGGCACCGGCGTGCAGGCCATCGACCTCGACCCCGAACAGGCGGAGGTGGCGGCCACCATCGCGGGCGTCGCGGCCAGGCACCGGCTGCCGCGGCAGGCGGTCACCATCGCCCTGGCCGCCGCGCTGCAGGAATCCAAGCTGCACAACCTGGACTACGGCGACCGCGACTCGGTCGGGATCTTCCAGCAGCGCCCCTCGGAAGGCTGGGGCTCGGCCACCCAGCTCCAGGATCCGGTCTACGCCACCACCAAGTTCTACACCGCCCTCGCCAAGGTGCACGGCTACACCGCGATGCCGGTCTACCGGGCGGCTCAGGCCGTGCAGCACAGCGCGGATGGTTCGGCCTACCAGCGGTGGACCGACATCGCCAGGCAGCTGACCGGCTCCTTTACCGGAAAGTCACCGCACGACGTGTCCTGCTGGTACACCCCGGCCGGGAAGGCGAACCTGGCGGGGGTGAAGCGGCAGATCGGCCAGACGTTCGGGGCGGCCGGGCAAAAAGCCGTGGTGGTGCGGATCACCACGGACCGTTCGGGCCAAAAGAAGAGAAGCACCGCGGTCCTGCACGTCCGGCCGGCCGCCGGCTGGACCGTGGCCAGCTGGCTGGTCGCGCACGCCCAGGCGTACCACCTCAGCCAAGTTCGGTATGCCGGTTTCTCCTGGAATGCCGCCAATGGCAGTATGGGCTGGCAGCGCGAGTCCAAACCGACGTCGCCGTCAGGGAAGACCGGTATCGTCGCTGGCTGAGGCGGCATCGTCCGGCGAACCGCCATACTGTGTTAGCAGCAGGACGACGACAGGAGTTCACCCGTGACCTACATCATCGCGCAGCCCTGCGTTGATGTGCTTGACAGAGCGTGCATCGAGGAATGCCCCGTTGACTGCATCTACGAGGGCGAGCGCATGCTATACATCCACCCCGACGAGTGCGTCGACTGCGGCGCATGCGAACCGGTCTGCCCGGTCGAGGCGATCTACTACGAAGACGACGTACCCGACCAGTGGAAGGAATACTACAAGGTCAACGTCGACTTCTTCGAAGACCTCGGATCCCCCGGCGGCGCCTCCAAGACCGGCAAGACCGGCAAGGATCACCCGATCGTGGCCGCGCTGCCGCCGCAAGCAACGGAGGAATGACGCTCGCGAGCCGGCTTCCCGCCTTCACCTGGGACCGGATCGCGCCGCTGCGCGAGAAAGCCGGGCTCCACCCGGACGGCGCCGTGGACCTGTCCATGGGGACGCCCGTCGACCCGGTGCCCGGCTTGATCCGCGACGCGCTCGCCGCGGCGTCGGACGCGCCTGGGTACCCGGCGACGTGGGGCACGCCGCGGCTGCGGTCCGCGGCGGCGGGCTGGCTGGCCCGCGCCCACGGCGTTCCGGTGTCGCCGGACGACGTGCTGCCGGTGGTGGGCACCAAGGAGTTCATCGCCTGGCTCCCGGTCATGCTCGGCCTCGGGCCCGGCGACGTGGTGCTGCAACCCGAACTGGCGTACCCCACGTACGACATCGGCGCGCGGCTGGCCGGGGCCACGATGCTGGCCTCGGACAGCCTGCTGGCCGCGGGGCCGTCCCGGGTGCGCCTCGTCTGGGTGAACTCGCCGTCCAACCCGACCGGCCGGGTGCTGCCGGCCGGGCACCTGCGCAAGGTGGTGGCCTGGGCCAGGGAACGCGGCGCGGTGGTGGCGTCCGACGAGTGCTACATCTCGCTGGGCTGGGATGCCGCGCCGGTCTCGGTGCTGCACCCTTCCGTGTGCGACGGGTCGCACCAGGGCGTGCTCGCGGTGCACTCGCTGTCCAAGCGCTCCAACCTGGCCGGTTACCGGGCCGGGTTCGTCACCGGCGACCCGGCGCTGGTCGCGGACCTGCTGGCGATCAGGAAACAGGCCGGGATGATCATGCCGGGCCCGGTGCAGGCGGCGATGGCGGCGGCGCTGTCCGACGAGGCGCACGCGGCGGAGCAGCGGGAGCGGTACGCGGCCCGGCGGTCCGTCTTGCTGGCGGCCTTCGCCGAGGCGGGCTGGGTCATCGACCACTCCGAGGCGGGCCTCTACCTGTGGGCCACGCATCCGGCGCACGACTGCTGGTCGGCGGCCGAACTGCTCGCCGCCGAGGCCGGCATCCTGGTCGCCCCCGGCGAGCTGTACGGCCCGGCGGGAAAACGGCACGTCCGGGTGGCGCTCACCGCCACCGACGAGCGCATCGCGGCCGTGGCCGCGCGGCTGCGCGAGTTCCGCTCTGGATCGACGGGCTAGCCGGAAACGGCGTACGCAGTTACGCGGGTACGGCAAAATTTGAGAGATGTTCCGCAGGCGCGCTTCCGAAGCAAAGCACGAGGCCACTGTTCGTGACGGCGGTCAGGGTGCCGGGCCGGCACGTTCCGGCGGGCCGGCACCTTCTAGCGGGCCGGGCAGTACCGGCGAGCCGGAGCGTGCGGCGGCCGAGCCGTGGGGACCGCCCCCGGCGGGGCTCGATGTGAGCGCACCGCACCCGGCGCGGGTGTGGAACTACTGGCTCGGCGGCCGGGACTTCTTCGCCGCCGACAAGGCCGCGGGCGAGGAGATCGGCCAGGAGTTCCCGCACCTGGCCGAGATGGCCAGGGCCGAGCGCGCCTTCCTGGTCCGGGCGGTGCGCTTCCTGGCCGGGCCGGCCAGGATCCGGCAGTACCTCGACATCGGGGCCGGGCTGCCCGCGGGCGGCAACACCCACGAGATCGCGCAGCGCATCGCGCCGGACAGCAAGATCGTCTACGCGGACAACGACCCGGCGGTCCTGCTGCACGCCAAGGCGCTGCTCGGCAACCCGATGCTGGCCAGCACGCCGGACGGCGCGGTCTGCTACACCGACGCCGACCTGCGCGACGTGGCCGCGGTGCTGGCCGGCGCGGGCAGCGCGCTCAGCCTCTCCCGGCCAGTCGCGCTGATCATGCTGGGCGTCCTCGGCCACGTGGACGACTACGGCGCCGCCCGGTCGATCGCCAGCCAGCTGATGGACTCGCTGCCCGCGGGCAGCTACCTGGTGGCCGCCGACGGCGTGGCGGCGAACCAGGGCATCATCAGCGCGCAGCGGCGGTACGACGAGAGCGCCAGGCCGCGGTATGGCGCCAACGCGCCCGCGCCGTACGTACTGCGCCGAACGGACGAGCTGACCAGCTTCTTCGACGGCCTGGACATGACCGAGCCCGGCGTGGTGCCGTGCCCGGAGTGGCGGCCGGACGGGCGCGGTCCGGAGGGTGCCTCCGGGGACGCTGCGGTCGCCGTCTGCGGGGTAGCCAGGAAACCGTGAGACCTGGACAATAAACCGCCGTTTCGGCCCGCTATTACGCAATGATTCTCCGCTGACACGCATGGCCAGCGGATGTTTTCCCGTCCGCAGAGCCCATACCCTGGGCTCATGATCACTGCGGAGCGCCGGGCCCGGTCACGCGAGGCCCTGAGGGGGACACGATGACCGAGACCACAACCGGCTTGCTCAAGCTCAGCGACGAGTACGGCGCGCACAACTACCATCCGCTGCCGATCGTCGCCGCCGAGGCCGAGGGCGCCTGGGTGACCGACGTCGAGGGCCGCCGCTACCTGGACATGCTCGCCGCGTACTCGGCGCTGAACTTCGGCCACGGGCACCCGCGGCTGATCGCGGCCGCGCAACGGCAGCTCGAGCGCCTCACGCTGGTCAGCCGGGCGTTCCAGCACGACCAGTTCGGGCCGTTCTGCGCCGAGCTGGCCGACCTGGCCGGCCTGGAGGTCGTGCTGCCGATGAACACCGGCGCGGAGGCGGTCGAGACCGCGATCAAGGTCGCCCGCAAGTGGGGGTACACGGTCAAGGGGGTGCCCCGCGACCAGGCGGTGATCATCGCCTTCGACGGGAACTTCCACGGCCGGACCACCACGATCGTCAGCTTCTCCGCCGATCCTGATGCCCGCGACGACTTCGGGCCGTACACGCCCGGGTTCCGCGTGGTGCCCTACGGCGACCTGGACGCGCTGACCGCTGTCGTTTCCGAACTGGGCGAACGCGTGGTCGCCGTGCTGGTCGAGCCGATCCAGGGCGAGGCCGGGGTGGTCGTCCCGCCGCCCGGTTTCCTGGCCGGGATCCGGTCGCTGTGCACCGAGCACGGCATCTTGATGATCGCGGACGAGATCCAGTCCGGGCTCGGCCGCACCGGGTACACCTTCGCCTGCGAGGCCGAGGGCGTGGTGCCCGACGCCTACCTGCTCGGCAAGGCCCTCGGCGGCGGCATCGTGCCGGTCTCCGCGATGGTGTCGACCTGGCCGGTGCTCGGCGTGCTGCACCCGGGGCAGCACGGATCCACGTTCGGCGGCAACCCGCTGGCCTGCGCGGTCGGCCGGGAGGTCGTCGCGATGCTGCGCACCGGCGAGTACCAGGCGCGAGCCCGGGCATTGGGGGAGCGCCTGCACGGCCGGCTGGCCGGGCTGCCGTCCTCGGTGGTTAGCAGCGTGCGCGGGCGCGGGATGTGGGCCGGGCTCGAGTTCGCGTCGCTGTCCGGACGCGAGGTGTGCGAGCGTCTCGCGGCCTGCGGCGTGCTGGCCAAGGAAACCCACGGCAGCGTGATCAGGCTCGCGCCGCCGCTGATCATCAGCCAGGACGACCTGGACTGGGGACTCGACCGCATCGAGGACGCGATCCTGGCTTAGCCGGGGGTCAGTCTTCGGAGGGGCGCAGGCGGCGGTAGCGGCCGGCGTGGTGGATGAGCGGCCCCCGGGCGGGCGGGCGGGGAGCGGAACCGCGGGGTGGAGGGCCGGCCGGGCTGTCCGCGGCGGCGACCTGGCCGACGACGATGCTGTGGTCGCCGCCGTCGTAGACGGCGAAGGTCCGGCATTCCATCGTGGCTAGCGCGCCGTCGAGCAGCGGCGCGCCGGTGACCGGGCCCGGGTGATGGGGCAGCTCGTCGAGCTGGCCCTCCAGCGGGCGGCCCCGGGTGGCGAGCCAGCGCGCGGTCTTCTCCCCGTCCTCGGCCAGGATGGATACCGCCCAGGCGCCGGCCGCCAGGACGGCGTCGTGGAAGCGGGCGATCTTCTCGGCGCAGAACAGCACGAGCGGCGGCTCGAGCGAGACCGACGCGAACGCGCTGACCGTCATCGCGTGGCCGGCGCTGGTGGTGACGACGACGATGCCGCCGGGGAACTGGCCGGCGGCCCGCCGGAAGGCGGCCTGATCGACGTCGCTCACCCGGGCGTTCCCACTAGAGTCGCCCGGCCCAGCGGGCCGCGCCGACGAAGGACGCGACCACCGCGGCCGCCACGCTGAGCGTGCCGCCGTACAGGTACCACTTGCCCGGCGTGGTGCTGGTGATGATGACACTGCCATTGGAGACCGGCATGGATAGTACGAACGACGTGAGGATCCAGCCAATTCCGGGCAGCACCGCGCCGCTGACCGAGCGGGTGGCCCAGGCCCCCAGCACGCAGGTGGCCAGGATGACGGCGCAGCAGACGAGCGCGGCCACCGGCACCGGTCCGGCCGCGCGGCTGTACTGGAAGCTGCCGATCAGCCCCTGTACCGCGCCGAACAGGAACAGCACCCCGTACATGCCGACGGAAACGGGCCACTGCGGCTCGCGCTTGCGGGTCGTGCCATTCATGCCAGCAGGTACCGCCATGCCAGCAGGCTACTGCGCAAACAGGTCCGTCTCGCGCCCGCCGGGCCCCGCAGAGCCGGCTGGGCCGCGCGGGCCGGCCAGCAGCGTGTAGCACTCCACGCCGAACGCCTCATGCCTGATGCCGTTGGACAGCGCGAAGAACGGGGCGTCCACGGTGATCTGGGTGGCGTGCGCGCGCATCGCCGCCAGCTTGGAGTCCAGGTAGGCGGAGGCATCGATCTCGGTGGTGACCTGGGCCGAGTCCGGTGCCGCGGTGGCGTAGAACCTGGCGAGGCCGTAGGGGCCGGCCCGCTGGAAGGCGCGCAGCGCCACCCGGTGCGCCTGGATGTGATCGGGATGCCCGTAGAAGCCGTTGGCGTCGTAGGTCACCAGCACCTGCGGCCGGACCTCGCGGATGACGCCGAGCAGGGTGTCCGCCGCCTCGTCCACGTCGGCCCGCCAGAAGCAGCGCGGATCGTCGTTGCCCGCGGTGCCCATCATGCCCGAGTCGCGCCACCGGCCCGGGCCGCCGAGGAACCGGTGGTCGGTCACGCCGAGCTCGGCGCAGGCCGCGTTCAGCTCGCCGATGCGGTACTGCCCCAGCCGGCCTCCGCCCCTTTGATCGCCTTCGGCCAGGAAAGAAAGCGACGGCGGGATGATCTCACCGAGTTCGCCCAGCGTGCAGGTGACCAGCGTGACCTGCGCCCCCTCGGCGGCATACCTGGCCATCGTCGCCCCGGTGCCGATCGACTCGTCATCGGGATGCGCGTGCACCAGCAGCAGCCGCCGGCCTGAGATCGCGCTGTCCGAGGTCATGGTGGCGAGCCTACGCGCCCGCGGAACTGGCAAGATGCTGATCATGACCGAGAGTTTCCCGCGCCAGGAGGCCAGGACCAGGCGGTTCACGCTCGGCGTGCCGCGGTCGTTCCGCATCTCACCGGATGGGTCCCGGGTGGCCTACCTGCGCACCAAGGGCGGCGGCGACCCGGTGACCTGCCTGTGGACGCTGGATGTCGGGACCGGAGCCGAACGGCTGGTCGCGGACCCGCGGACGCTGGGCGGCGACGAGCGGGACCTGCCGCCGGAGGAACGGGCCCGCCGGGAACGGGTCAGGGAGCAGGCCGGCGGCATCGTGACCTACGCCACGGACGCGGATCTGACCGTGGCGGTCTTCGGGTGGTCGGGGCGGGTCTTCGCGGCCGACCTAGCCGCGAACACGGACCCGCGCGAGGTGGCCGTGCCAGGCCCGGTACTGGACCCGCGGCCCGACCCGGCCGGGAAGCGGCTGGCCTACGTCCGGGCCGGCGCGCTGCGCGTAGCCGGCCTGGACAGTGCCGCCGGAGGGGGCCCGGCCGACGACCAGGTCCTGGCCGAGGCCGCGGGCGTGACGTTCGGGCTGGCGGAGTTCATCGCGGCCGAGGAGATGGGCCGGACCCGCGGCTACTGGTGGTCGCCGGACGGCTCGGCGCTGCTGGCGGCGCGGGTGGACGAGACGCCGGTGAACCGGTGGCACATCGCCGACCCGGCCAACCCGGACCGGACGCCCGCCGAGGTGGCCTATCCGGCCGCGGGCACCCCGAACGCCGCGGTGTCCCTGCTGCTGGCCAGGCTGGACGGTACCACCGTGGAGATCGACACCGACCGCGCCGCGTTCCCGTACCTGGTGACGGCGTGCTGGACGGGCGAGCACGACCCGCTGGTGCTGGTGCAGAGCCGGGACCAGCGCCGGATGCGGCTGCTGACCGTCGACGCCGGAACCGGCCGGGCCGAGGTGCTGCACGAGGACACCGACCCGCGCTGGCTGGAGATCGTCCCCGGGGTCCCGGTGTGGACCGCGGACGGGCGGCTGGTGTGGACCGCCGACCGCGAGGACACCCGCCGCCTGATCATCGGCGCGCCCGGCGCGCTCGCGCAGGCCGAACCGGTCACCCCGCCCGGCCTGCAGGTGCGCGCGGTGATCGACGTCGACGGGGACACCGTGCTGTTCCAGGCGTCCGCCGAGCCGGCCGGGATCGGGCTGTGGTCCTACGGCCCGGACGGGCTGACCCGGCTGGGCCCGGATGGCGGCGTCGAGGTGGGGACCCGGGCCGGCGGGACGACCGTGGTGGCCCGCCGCGGTCTTGACCAGGACGGCGTGACGGTCCGGGTGTACCGGAACGGAGCCGCGGTGGCCAGCGTCGCCTCGCTGGCCGAGAGCCCGGCGCTGCCGACGCCGCGGCCGGTCCTGTTCGGCGCCGGGCCGCGGGGGGTTCCCACCGCGGTGCTGTTCCCGTCCTGGCACCAGCCCGGACAGCGCCGGTCCGGGCAGGGGAAGCTGCCGGTGCTGCTCGACCCGTACGGCGGCCCGCACGCGCAGCGGGTGCTGGCGGCCCGTTCGGCCTACCTGACCGCGCAGTGGTTCGCCGAGCAGGGGTTCGCCGTGGTCATCGCCGACGGCCGGGGCACGCCAGGGCGCGGGCCGCAGTGGGAGCGCGCGGTAGCCGGCGACCTGGCCGGACCGGTCCTGGAGGACCAGGTGGACGCGCTGCGCGAGGCGGCGGCCCGGTTCGGTGACCTGGACACGGAGCGGGTGGCGATCCGCGGCTGGTCGTTCGGCGGCTATCTGGCCGCGCTGGCGGTGCTGCGCCGCCCGGACGTGTTCGGCGCGGCGATCGCGGGCGCGCCGGTCACCGACTGGCGCCTCTACGACACCCACTACACCGAGCGCTACCTGGGCGACCCGAATCGGGACCCGGAGCCGTACGAGCGAGGCTCCCTGATCAATTCGGCCGAACGGGCGGGCGAGCCGCGCCCGCTCATGCTGATCCACGGGCTGGCGGACGACAACGTGGTGGTGGCGCACACGCTGCGGCTGTCCGGCGCGCTGCTCGCGGCCGGGTACCCGCACCGGGTGCTGCCGCTGTCCGGCATCACGCACATGGCCTCGCAGGAGGCGGTCGCGGAGAACCTGCTCTTGCTCCAGCTCGACTTCCTCCGCGGCGCGCTGGGGCTAGCCGTTTCATGATCGTGAGCAGTTTTGGGCGCTATTTGTCCCTAACCGCTCACGATCATGGTCCTGTCGCCTGGAAGGGGCGGGTTTCTAGGACTGCGTCTAGGTTTAAGGGGCCGTAGATGTGGGGGTAGGGGTCCGGCTGGCCGGGCACCTGCTCGTAGCGGAGCTCCGGGCCGACCCGTTCGGTATCGATGACCAGCAGCACCAGGTCCGGGGGCGTCATGGTAGTACGCGGCGGCCACCAGCGGGACCTGGGCGGCGGTGGAGGCGTGGATGAAGCCCTCCTCGGCCAGGGTCCGGCCGCGGGTGGACATCGTGTACTTCCCGTCGCGCTGGGCCTGCTCCCAGTCGGCGGCCAGGGCGATGTGGTAGATGAGCGTCACCGGACCGGAGTGTAGCCAGGGTCACACCCAAGATGGGACCTCTGTCACTTCCCATGGCCGCGGGAGGGAATAAGTTCTTGGTCATCGGACACGCGGCAAAGCCGGCACAGGGCGGCAGGCGGCGCGTGGCGTTAACCTTGAAAGCAGCGAGGACGCTGAGGATGACACAGGCACCGGAAGCCCCGGGTAGAACACGGGCGCAGATTTCCGAACGAACATTCCGCAAGGACAAGTGGTGGCAGTCGCCGCGGATTACCGCGGCCGGCCTGACGATCTGGGTGCTCTACGCCACGGTCCGCGTGTTCACGGGCCACTGGTATTTCGTGCCCCAGTACCACTACCTGACGCCGTTCTACTCGCCGTGCGTCAGCGGCGAATGCGTGCCGGGCTCGAGCACGCTGGGCCAGTGGTGGCCGGCGGTGCCGCCGGTCATCCCGTACGCGATCGTGTCGCTGGTGTTCGTGCTCGGCTTCCGGATGACGTGCTACTACTACCGGCGGGCGTACTACCGGGCCTTCTGGCGTTCCCCGGCCGCGTGCGCGGTGCGCGAGCCGCACGCGACGTACACCGGCGAGACCAGGTTCCCGCTGATCGGGCAGAACCTGCACCGCTACTTCTTCTACGCGGCCGTGCTAGTCGGGATCCTGCTCACCTACGACGCGGCGCAGGCGTTCCGCGGCCCGGACGGGAACTTCGGGTTCGGCCTGGGGTCGCTGATCCTGCTGGCCAACGTGATCCTGCTCTGGGGCTACACACTGGGCTGCCACTCGTGCCGGCACATTACCGCCGGCCGGCTGAAGAACTTCTCCAAGCACCCGTTCAGGTACTGGCTCTGGACCAAGTTCTCCTGGCTGAACGCGCGGCACATGCAGCTCGCCTGGATCACGCTGGGCACGCTGATGCTGAGCGACCTGTACATCCTGCTGGTGGCCAGCGGGGCCTTCTCAGATCCAAGAATTTTCAATTGACCGAACGGGCTGTGGTATGAGCGACATCGACCGATATCCCTACGACGTGGTGGTCGTCGGCGCGGGCGGTTCCGGGCTGCGCGCCGCGATCGAGGCGCGGGCGCGCGGCAAGAAGACCGCGATCATCTCCAAGTCCCTGTTCGGCAAGGCACACACGGTCATGGCCGAGGGCGGCTGCGCGGCCGCCATGGGCAACGTGAACCCGGACGACAACTGGCAGGTCCACTTCCGCGACACGATGCGCGGCGGGAAGTTCCTGAACAACCCGCGGATGGCCGAACTGCACGCCAAGGAGGCTCCGGACCGGGTCTGGGAGCTCGAGGCCTGGGGCGCGGTGTTCGACCGGACCAAGGACGGCAAGATCAGCCAGCGGAACTTCGGCGGGCATACCTACCCGCGGCTGGCGCACGTCGGCGACCGGACCGGGCTTGAGATGATCCGGACCTTGCAGCAGAAGGTCGTCGCGATGCAGCAGGAGGACGCGGTCGAGTTCGGCGACCCGGAGGCGATGATCAAGGTCTTCGCCGAGACCACGATCACCGAGCTGGTCAAGGACGGCGAGCGGATCGCCGGGGCCTTCGGGTACTTCCGGGACACCGGCAAGTTCGTGCTGTTCGAGGCGCCCGCGGTGGTGCTCGCGACCGGCGGCATCGGCAAGGCCTTCAAGGTGACGTCCAACTCCTGGGAGTACACCGGGGACGGGCACGCGCTCGCGCTGCTGGCCGGCGGCCCCCTGCTGAACATGGAGTTCGTGCAGTTCCACCCGACGCACATGGTCTGGCCGCTGTCGGTGGCCGGCCTGCTGGTGACCGAGTCGGTGCGCGGCGACGGCGGGGTGCTGCGCAACTCCGAGGGCAAGCGGTTCATGTTCGACTACGTGCCTGACGTGTTCCGCCCGATGTACGCGGAGACCGAGGAGGAGGGGGACCGCTGGTACTCCGACCAGGCCAATAACCGGCGCCCGCCGGAACTGCTGCCCCGGGACGAGGTGGCCCGGTCGATCAGGGCCGAGGTCAAGGCCGGGCGCGGGTCGCCGCATGGCGGGGTGTTCCTCGATGTGTCTTCCCGGCTGCCGGCCGAGGAGATCCTGCGCAAGCTGCCGTCCATGTACCACCAGTTCAAGGAGCTGGCCGACGTCGACATCACGAAGGAGCCGATGGAGGTCGGCCCGGCCCAGCACTACGTGATGGGCGGGGTGGAGGTGGACCCGGACACCGCGGCGGTGCCCGGCGTGCCCGGCCTCTTCGCGGCCGGGGAGGTGTCGGGCGGCATGCACGGCTCGAACCGGCTCGGCGGCAACTCGCTGTCCGACCTGGTGGTGTTCGGCCGCCGGGCGGGGCTGGGCGCGGCGGAGTACCTGTCGGCCCTGGCTTCCAGGCCGGCCGTCTCCGAAGCGGCCCTGGCCGAGGCGCGGGCCGAGGCGCTGGCCCCGCTCGACCGGGACGGCGGCGAGAACCCGTACACGGTGCACGCCGAGGTCAAGCAGACCATGAGCGACCTGGTCGGCATCATCCGCAGGGAAAGCGAGATCCAGACCGCGCTCGGCGAGCTCGAGAAGCTGCGCGAGCGTGCCGCGAAGGTCGGCGCGGCCGGCGGGACCGCCTATAACCCGGGCTGGCACCTGGCCCTGGACCTGCGGAACATCCTGCTGATCGCCGAATGCGTGGCGCAGGCGGCCCTGGAGCGGCAGGAGAGCCGCGGCGGGCACACCAGGGATGACTACCCGGAGATGTCGCCGGAATGGCGGAAGCTCAACCTGATCTGCACGCTCGATGGCGACCACGTGGTGCTGCGCCGCCAGCCGATCCCGGCGATGCGGACCGACCTGCTCGAGCTGTTCGACATCAGTGAGCTGAAGAAATACATGACGGAAGAGGAACTGGCCGGGCTGCCGGGTTCCGGGGACGCGGGCGCTGCTGAGGAGAAGCACTGATGAGCTACAAGGTGGCGCTGCGGGTCTGGCGCGGGGACGCGGGCGCCGGCGAACTCGCCGACTACCAGGTCGAGGCCAACGAGGGCGAGGTCGTCCTCGACGTGCTGCACCGGCTGCAGGCGACCCAGGCCGGCGACCTGGCCATCCGGTGGAACTGCAAGGCCGGCAAGTGCGGGTCGTGCTCGATGGAGATCAACGGGCGGCCCCGGCTGGCCTGCATGACCCGGATGTCGGTCTTCTCCCCGGAGGAGACGCTGACGATCACCCCGATGCGGACGTTCCCGGTGATCAGGGACCTGGTCACCGACGTCTCGTTCAACTACGCCAAGGCGCTCCAGATCCCGTCGTTCACCCCGGACCCGTCGGTCAAGCCGGGCGAGTTCCGGATGCAGCAGGCCGACGTGAACCGGTCGCAGGAGTTCCGCAAGTGCATTGAGTGCTTCCTGTGCCAGAACACCTGCCACGTGATCCGCGACCACACCGACAACGAGCGGGCGTTCGCCGGGCCGCGGTTCCTGATGCGGGTGGCCGAGCTCGAGATGCACCCGGCCGACACCGCCGACCGGCGGGAGATCGCGCAGGATGATTTCGGCCTCGGCTACTGCAACATCACCAAGTGCTGCACCGAGGTCTGCCCGGAACACATCAAGATCACCGACAACGCGCTGATCCCGATGAAGGAACGGGTGGTCGGCCGCAAGTACGACCCGCTGGTCTGGCTGGGCGACAAGATCGGCCGCCGGACCCACAAGGACACCCCGAAGGTGCCGGGCAAGGCCT
>WNFY01002488.1_pt1 | contig 29187 bp, 13 predicted proteins | sample 5400091 | NCBI WGS metagenome assembly WNFY01 (sample SAMN13153364, study PRJNA577476) | soil metagenome | isolation source: 60 cm soil or saprolite under grassland replicate 1 | place: USA:California | collected 2016-06-15 | reverse complement strand
CTCATCACGAGTTTCGTGCGCTTGAGTCAGCAGGATCCCGGTTTCAACACGGACAAACTCTGGATCGGAGTCACGGCGTTGTCGCAGGCCCAATATCCCGACCAGGCGAGCCGGGCTCGTTTTGCCGAACAATTGCAAACGGCGTTGCGCGCGACTCCGGGATTCGAGGACGTGATGTTGAGCAGCACTTTTCCGCTCTTCGGCGGCCCGAGCGTGACTCTCTATACGCGGCCTGAAGGCAACGTGCCTCCGGTTGCCGAGCGAAAAGGCGCGCCGTCGAACGACATTATGCCGGGCTGGTTCCGCGCTGCGGGCATTCCGTTGATCGCGGGCCGCGATTTTAACGAACAGGACGTGATGGATCATCCGAACGTCATCATCATCAGCAAAGCGGGCGCGAAGACGGTGTTCGGCGACGAGAATCCGATCGGCAAAACGTTGCTGATCACGAACGGCAGCGTGCCGGTCGAGATTGTCGGCGTCGTCGGCGATGTGCGCTCGGTGCAATTGAATCAGACTAACAACATGGAATTTTATCGTCCGTTCGCGCAGGAGAGTTGGCCGTTCCTCAAAATCGTGGTGCGCAGTCCGCTTTCGACGGAAACGATGACGCGCTCAGTGAAAACGGCGTTGCGCGGAATCGATCCGAGCCTTGCTCTAATCTGGCCGCAGCCATTCAGCGAGATCATGGCGCAGGCACTCGGCCAGGCGAAGCTGATGATGACGCTTCTCGGTGTCTTCGCCGGCGTCGCCTTGTTGCTGGCGACGGTGGGAATTTACGGCGCGGTCGCTTACACGGTGGAGCGGCGGACCAGCGAGATCGGAGTACGAATGGCGCTCGGCGCGCAAACGCGAGACGTGTTGCGTTTGATTATCAATCAGGGAATGAAACCGGTTTTGATTGGCCTCGGCATCGGTCTGGTCGCGGCATTCGCTGTCGGTCGGTTGATTGCTTCGCAACTCTATCAGGTCTCGGCCCACAATCCCGCGCTTCTGGGTGGCGCAACGATACTGCTCGCGGCCACGGCATTGTTTGCCTGTCTTTTGCCAGCTCGCCGCGCTTCAATGGTCGATCCAGTTCAGGCATTACGCACCGAATGATATGAACGATCTAAGATTTGCTCTTCGCCAGCTCCGCAAATCGCCTGCCTTCACGTTGATCGCCGTCATCACGCTCGCGCTCGGGATTGGGCTAAACACCGCGATCTTTAGTTTGATCAACGATCTTTTTCTGCGCGGGCTGCCATTCAAGGAGCCGTCACGCGTTGTCCACATGTTCGCCGGCGATAAGTCGCGAAACATCGTGGATATTGCGATCTCTGCGCCGCGCTTTCAGCATTACCGACAGGGACAAACGCTTTTTGACGGTTTCGCCGCCGAGAATGCATTCCTGTTTACACTGACCGGAGTCGGCGATCCGATTCAGATTTTTGGGGGCAGAATAACTCCGAACTACTTCGATGTGCTTGGCGTCCGGCCAATTCTCGGCCGGAATTTTCGGCCTGAGGAAGAGGAAGGCGCGGATGTCGCGCTAATCACGAAGAGCTTTTGGCAGAAACGACTCGGCGGCGATCCAAACGTAATCGGACGTAGCATCACGCTCGACGGGGTGCCGCACACGATTGTTGGCGTTTTGGCGAACGCGCCGGCGCAATGGTTTGGAGCAAATCCTATAGCCGAAGTTTGGACGACGAAACCGTTTCAGCTTCCGGGATTCTCATACGAACGCATGATGCGGGGCACCGGGTTTTTGCGGGTAATTGGCCGAGTGAAGCAGGGAATCACGCTAGAACAGGTGCGCGCCGCGCTTCCATCGCTCGAGCAGGATTACCGTGCGAATTACCCGAACAAGATCGACAGCACGGCCGGCACCTCAGTCAAAACTCTTCCGCAGGATGTGACGGAAAACATTCGCGCCGGCTTCGCGACACTTTTTGCTGCGGTCTGTTTTGTGTTGCTCATCGCATGCAGCAACGTCGCGAATCTTTTATTAGTGCGTTTTAGCAGCCGTCGTCGAGAGATTGCGCTACGAATGGCGGTAGGCGCGTCGCGCGCCAGTATCGTTAGACTCTTCGTTTGGGAAAGTTTGCTGGTAAGTCTCTTCGCCGGCGCGCTCGGCGCGTTCCTGGCGTGGCGCCTTGTCCCGCTTGTTCCTAAAATGGCGTCTAATTTTCTTCCGTTTGAGGGAAACACGGCCAGCAGTCTCTCGCTGTCAGTGCTCGGATTCACGATTGCATTGTCTGTGTTGACTGGTTTGCTGATGGGAATTTATCCCGCGCTTCAGGGCTCCCGCGCGGATTTGATCGGTGGTTTGAAGGAAGGCGGCCGCGGCACGAGTGGGAGCATTCGGCAACAGCGATTCCGCAAAATTCTCGTCGGTGCACAAGTGGCACTTTCAGTGACATTGTTCGCCGGCGCAGCGTTATTGATCACGAGTTTTGTTCGACTGACCCAGCAGAATCTCGGGTTCCAACCGCATAATCTGTGGACCGGGGCGATCGTTATGCCGGCAGCGCAATATCCAGATGGACCGTCGCGTCAGCGTTTTGCCGAGCAAATCCTCGCTGCACTACGCAACGTGCCAGGTATCGAGAACGCGACGATCAGCGGTGATATTCCGCTCGCTGGTGGAAATCGTACGCTTTACGCGCGCTCGGATCGCGATGTGCCGCCAATCGAAAAGCGAAACAGCGCCCCAAGTCACGACGTTGTGCCAGGATATCTTAAAACCTGGGGAATCCCGCTCATCGCCGGGCGTGATTTCGATGAACATGACCTCATGGAAGGCAGAAACGTCTGTCTGATTAGCCAGACAGGAGCAAAAACGGTTTTTCCGAATGAAAACCCCATCGGCAAGACCTTGCTGGTCACCAGCAGCGGCACGCCTGCGGAAATTGTCGGCATCGTTGGCGATGTGCGGTCACAACGGATCGCTGAATTGCAGGAAATGGAATTTTATCGGCCGTGGGCCCAGGAAAACTTTCCATTCCTGAATATCGCAGTCCGCAGCAACCTTAAACTCGATGCAATCACCAGGCTGGTGCAATCGGCGGTCACGAGAGTAGATCCCGGTATTGCGATTGCGGTGCCTCAGATGATGGACACCGTCGTGGCGCAAGCGCGCGGGCAAGCGCGATTAATGATGTGGTTACTTGGAATTTTCGCCGGTGTCGCATTATTGCTTGCCAGCATCGGCATTTACGGAGCAGTTGCGTACAGTGTTGAACAACGCACAGGCGAAATCGGCGTGCGAATGGCGCTAGGGGCGCAAACCGCGGATGTGCTGCGGCTTGTAGTTCGTCAGGGAATGGCTCCTGTCTTGTTGGGACTCACCGTCGGAATTGCGGCTGCTCTTGCGTTGGGTCGTTTGCTCACTACGCAGCTTTACCAGGTTTCGCCGCACAATCCGGCGCTTCTCGCGACCACAGCGCTCATACTCGGGGCGGTTGCATTGCTTGCATGCTTCCTGCCCGCGCGGCGCGCAACATTCATAAACCCAATCGAAGCGCTTCGGGCAGAATGAATCCATGAGCGATCTCCGTTTCGCCATCCGGCAACTTTTCAAGAATCCAGGGTTCGCTCTGATTGCGGTCATCGTCCTTGCGCTCGGTATCGGCGCGAACACTGCGATCTTTAGCGTTGTCAACGCGGTCCTGCTACGGCCGCTGCCTTATCCACATTCAGAGCAACTGGTGTTACTGCGTGAGCGATTGCTCGGGGCATCTGGTTTCGAATCAGGCTCGGTCAGTTACATGAATTATCTCGACTGGCGTGCCGCGCAGAAGAGCTTCACGGATCTTGCACTGGCGAGGACGGAGGGTGTGAGCCTGTCTACCGCCGACGGGACATCGCCGCCGGAGCCTGCTCGAGCCGGGCGCGTCACCGCGAATTATTTGTCGATCTTGCAGGTCCCCCCGCTGATCGGTCGTGATTTCCTAGCGAGCGACGATGTTCCTGGAGCGGCGAAAGTAGCTCTCATCAGTGAACGGGTCTGGCGGAAGCAATTCGGCGCATTGCCGATTGCAATCGGACAACGATTGAATGTCGATGGCGTGCCGCGTGAGATTGTCGGCGTTGTTCCGGAACGTGTTCGTTTCCCTCGAAACTGCGATGTCTTTCTGCCGCTCGCCGATCTGCGCGCCGATCACGATTTCCTGTCGCGTGGGAATCACGACGCTTTTTCGTGTCTGGGCCGCTTAAAATCGGGAGCGACACTGAAGCAGGCAATCGCGGAGCTCGACACCATCGCCGCCGAGCTTTCGCGGCGCTATCCGGATTCGAACACCGGTCGGCAGGTTTCCGCAAAATTGTTGCTGGAATTTTCGGTAGGCCAGTATCGATATCTTCTTTGCGTACTGCTTGCGGCCGTAGGCTGCGTCCTGTTGATCGCGTGCGCGAATGTAGCAAATCTTCAACTCGCGCGCGGTATTGCCCGCCGCAAGGAACTCGCTGTGCGGGCCGCGCTTGGTGCCAGCCGCTGGGACCTGGCGCGCCAGGTATTGGTGGAAAGTGGAGTCGTCGCCTTGATAGGCGGCGTTTGCGCCGTGCTGATCGCCGTGTGGAGCCTGGACGCAATTCGCTCGCTTCTTCCGCCTAATGTGCCGCGATTTCAAGAAACGAATATCGACGGTTTCGTCCTCGTGACCACCAGCATCATTTCAGTGTTCGCCGGACTACTCGTTGGAGTGTGGCCCGCATTGCGCGTCTCGAACACAGCTTCGATGGCGGCCGAGTTACACGAAGACGGCGCGCGCGGCAGTAGCGGCGCGCAACGACAGCGGGCCCGGGCAATCCTGGTGATTGCACAAGTTGCTCTGGCGGTCCTGCTGCTCGCGGCCGCGGGCCTCACGTTAAAGAGTTTCTGGCGTTCGGAGCAGGTGCCGCTTGGGTTCAATCCGCATGGCGTTTTGACCATGAGCGTCGCGTTGCCGCCATCGCGCTACGATTCGCCGGAGAAGATCGTTCGCTTTTACGATCAATTGCTCGAGAGAGTGAGACGGCTCCCAGGTGTGGGCGCGGCGGCGATTTGCAACAACGAACCATTCGATCACCACCAATGGACCAGCTCGTTTCACATAACAGGCAGGCCGCCTGATCCTCCCGGCCAGGAACCGATCAGCGAGATGGCAATTGTTTCGCCGAACTACTTTCGCGCGCTTGGTATGCCGATTCTGCGCGGTAGAGATTTCGGACCGGAAGATGTGAGGGGTCGCCCGGGAACGGTTGTGATCGATGAGCTTGCCGCGCAAAAAATCTTTCCCGGCACCAATCCAATCGGCAAGCAGGTCGACGATCCAGTTACGATCGGGCCGCCGACAGCAAATGGAATCCCGCTCACTATTATTGGAATCGTGCCGCACACCCGGAACGATGCCCCGGGTGAAAACGAGGAGGCGCGCAACCTGCCGATGATGTACTTCAGTGCGTCGCAGTTTGCGAACCGCGAGCAGAATCTACTGGTCCGCGCGCAAGCAGGATTCAACCCGAATTCCCTCGTCAGTCCAATCAGAGACCAAATCGCGGCGCTGGACAGCAACCAAGCCGTTTCCGATATCGCAACGATGGAGGAAAACATCGACGACAGTCTCGCTTCGCAGCGTCTGACGATGACGTTACTCGGTGTGTTTGCGGGACTCGCGCTGATTCTCGCAAGTATCGGGCTTTACGGAGTCATGGCATTAATTGTAACCCAACGCACACGCGAGCTCGGCATTCGGTTCGCCCTCGGTGCCAGCCGCGGTGACGTCCTCCGGCTTGTCCTCGGTCAAGGGGCTGTTCTCGTCGGAATCGGACTTGCTGCGGGATTGCTCGGCGCCTTTGTCGCCAGTCGCGCCTTGAGAAGCGTCCTCTACGACGTGGCGCCGTTAGATCCGGCAGCGCTCATCAGCGCTCTGCTGACGCTTTCATTGGTGGCGCTGATTGCCTGTTTTTTGCCGGCGCGGCGCGCCAGCCTCGTGGATCCCATCGAAGCGCTTCGCACAGAATAAAAATTATCACCTCCAACAATGGTCAAAGATCTCCGATTCGCGTTCCGGCAAATGCTGAAGCAGCCAGGATTTGCGTTCGTTGCCGTGCTCGTGCTTGCCCTCGGCATCGGTGCAAACACTGCGATTTTTAGTGTTGTTAACGCGGTGCTGTTGCGGCCGCTGCCTTATCCCCAGTCAGACCGCCTTGTTCTCATTCGTGAGCGCACAAGTATCTACGATTCCGGTTCGGTGAGTCTGCCGAATTATCTGGATTGGCGCGCGAGTCAGCGCGGTTTCATTGATCTTGCTCTGATCCGCCGGGGCGATGCCAATTTGTCCGGCGCGACCAGCGATGTCGAAGCGGAGCGCGTCGGCTCCGCGCGCGTGACATACAATTTTCTCTCCGTGCTCGGCGTTCCGCCAGAGTTGGGACGCGATTTCCGCGAAGCGGACGACGTGCCGCATTGCAAAAAAGTCGCGCTTATTTCCGATGGATTATGGAAACGTCGCTTCGGCAGTTCACGCGGAGTCATCGGCCAATCCATCATACTCGATGGCGTGGAGCGCGAAATAATCGGCGTGCTCCGGCCCAACGTGAAACTGCCGCGCGCTGCTCAGATTTACATTCCTCTGGAAGATTTGCGCGCGGACAAAGACTACCTGGATCGTGGAAAGCATCCCGGATTCTCCGTAATCGGGCGGCTCAAACCGAATGTGACGCTCGCGCAGGCGACGGCCGATCTGAATAACATCGCCGCTGAACTCGAGCGTCGCTATCCCGATTCCAATACTGGACGCCGCGTCACTGCGTTGATTCTTCTCGATTCCGCGGTGAAGGATTACAAACACGGCGTTGCGCTGCTTTTGGCCGCGGTCGGCTGTGTGCTTCTCATCGCCTGCGCCAATGTCGCGAACTTACAGCTCTCGCGCGCGCTCGGGCGCGAACGCGAGCTGGCAGTGCGCGCCGCTCTGGGTGCGAGCCGCGGCCAGCTCGCCCGGCAGGTGCTTGTCGAAAGCGCAATTCTCGCCGTGGTCGGCGCCATCGCCGGTGTGCTTCTCGCGCTCTGGGGACTCGATGCCATCAAAGCCATTTCCCCCGCCGGCTCTGCCAGCTTCGCTCCCTCTGACGTCACGCGTTTTCAGGAAGCGAATCTTGACTTCAAAGTTCTCGCCTTCACAGCCGCGGTGGCGATCGGCGCTGGTTTGCTTGTCGGCGTCTGGCCGGCATTGCGCGTGTCGCGCACGGCATCGCTGACTCTGTCTCTGCATGAAGGTGGCCGCGGGACCAGCGATGGTGCGCAACGACAGCGTATTCGTTCCGGGCTGGTGGTGGCACAGGTCGCCCTCGCTCTGCTCCTGCTGGCGGGCGCGGGATTGACTCTGAAAAGTTTTCACAACGCTCAAAACGCGCAGCTTGGATTTAAGCCGGAGAACATTTTAGTGGCCGACGTTTTGTTGCCTAAGGCGCGCTACGACACAGACGAAAAAGTCGCGCGATTCAACGATCAGCTGGTCGAACGAATCCGCGCTCTGCCAGGCGTGGAAGCTGCCGCGCTCGGCTTGAACATTCCGTTCGATGACAATGAATGGGATAGCTCATTTCATCTCACCGGCACGCCGCCTTATCCGCCGAGCGAAAGGCCGGAGGCGGAAATCAATGTCGTTACGCCTGATTACTTTCGCGTGATGGGAATGCCGCTGCTGAGCGGGCGCGCTTTCACTGCCGACGATCGCGCTAACCAGCGGCGTTCGGTTATCATCGACGAAACGCTCGCGCAAAAATATTTTCACGGCAAAGACCCCATCGGTCAGCAAATCGACGACAACCAATCGGACGAAAAGAATCCGCCGCCGCTGACCATCGTGGGCGCGGTTCCGCGCACGCGCAATGAGGCGCCCGGCGAAGATAACGTCGAGCAATATCACTGGGTGCAAATGACGTTCGCCGCCGACCAGAATCCGACGCGCGGCAATATGCTGCTCGTGCGAGTGAAATCAGGTAATCCGCTCTCGCTCGTGCCCGCCATTAAGCGCGAACTTCAAGCGCTCGATCCTGACCAAGCCTTTGGCGGCATCTCCACGATGGAAAACAACATCGCCAAAAGTCTTGGCTCGCGTCGCATGATGATGTCGCTCCTGGCCGCATTCGCCGCTATCGCGTTGCTCCTGGCCAGCGTCGGGTTGTATGGAGTGATGGCGTTGACCGTGACCCAACGCACACGCGAGCTCGGCATTCGGTTTGCCCTTGGCGCGAGCCGCGGTGATGTGCTGCGCCTTGTCCTTGGTCAAGGCGCGGTTCTGGTCGGGCTCGGTCTTGCCGCAGGATCGCTGGGGGCGTTCGTTACCGGCCGTGCATTACGGAGTGTGCTTTACGACGTCGGGTCCTTGGACGTTGCACCGATGGCCGGCGCTATGCTTGCGCTTTCTCTGGTAGCGTTTGTTGCCTGTGTTCTGCCCGCGCGACGAGCCAGCCTCGTGGATCCCATCGAAGCGCTACGAATGGAATGACTTGAATCAGCAATCTCATGAATGATCTCCGATTTGCCATCCGACAACTGATCAAGAACCCGGGATTTACCATCATCGCTATGCTGGTGCTCGCGCTAGCTATTGGCGCGAACACGGCTGTGCTCAGCCTGGTCAACGCATTGTTGATTCGGCCGCTTCCATACAAAGCGCCGGATGATCTAGTTCTAGTATGGGAGCGATTTCCCACACAGGGCCTTGAGCGGATCCCGGTATCGGCGCCAGAATATCTCGACTACGAAAAACAAACAAAGAGCTTCGACAAAATAGGAGCTTTCAATTACGCCGCTTACAACCTGACAACGGCAGACGTTCCCGAGCGTATCGCCGGCGCAGTTGTGTCACCCAGCGTCTTCCCATTGCTGGGAGTCGAGGCAATTAGAGGCCGTGTTTTCATCAACGACGAAGGCGCGGAAGGTCGAGACGATGTTGTTGTCATCAGCGCGCGATTGTGGAAGCGCCGTTTCAATTCCGATCCCACAATTGTAGGCAACAAGATCACGCTTAACGACCGGCCGTATACCGTGGTTGGAATCATGCCGGAGCAATTCGATTTTCCGCTGCCCCTGTTCAACGTGCAGGGGGCGCGCTTCGCCAGCCGCGCCGACATTTGGAAGCCCCTTGCATTTACGAAAGACGAATTGGAAGCGCGTTATTCCCGGAGTTATGGCATGATCGCGCGCTTGAGATCCGGAGTTTCGGTCTCCCGCGCGCAGGCTGAAATCCAGACCATCACGGCAAATTTCCAGCGAACGCATCCCAAAAATTATCCGCAGGAGACGACAGCATTCGGCGCGAAGCTTTACCCACTTCACGAGCAGGTCGTCGGCCCGATGCGCACCGGGCTTTGGATTCTTGTCGCAGCGGTGGCGCTCGTTTTGCTGATCGCTTGCGCGAATCTCACCACGATGTTACTCGCACGCGCCGGATCACGGGAACGCGAGATGGCAATTCGCGTCGCACTCGGAGCGAGTCTAAAGCGTATGCTGCGACAGTTGCTTACCGAGAGCGTGTTGCTGTCGATCGTTGGGGGAACCGCGGGAGTGTTGCTTGCGATCTGGGCTCTTGACGTCTTACGCGTGATCGGCGGGCAAACCGTGCCGCGACTTCGCGAAGTCAATCTCGACCTGAGTGTGCTCGCGATGACATTCGGTGTTTCGGTCCTTACTGGAATCCTCTTCGGCCTTGTGCCTGCGCTGGTCAGTGCGAAACCTCAGTTGACCGAAACGTTGAACGAAGGTGGACGGGGTTCGACTGTCGGCGCTCATCGCAATCGACTACGCAATAGTCTCATTGTCGCCGAAACCGTTCTCGCTCTTGTTTTGCTCATCGGCGCCGGTTTGCTCGTGAAAAGTTTTGTCCGCCTGCAAAATGTTTCGCCTGGATTTAACCCGCAGAATGTTCTGACGGCGGAGATTTCGTTATCGGTCGTGAAATATCCGCGCGGCCAGTCGGTCGTTAATTTTTACGAGGAGGCGTCGCGACGGATCAAAAATATTCCCGGCGTCCAACATGTTGCATTTACCGTCATGCTGCCGTTGAGCGGTTCGAATATGGACAGCTCTTTCGTGATCGAGCGGCAGGACCCAAGGGCCATGGCCAACTACCCTGATGAGGAGATTCGGGACATCACTCCGGACTATTTTCCTGTGCTGCAAACGCCTTTACTGAAGGGGAGATTCTTCACCGAGGCCGATACGCCCGATTCGCCCCCAGTGGTGATCGTGAATCAGGCATTCGCGAAAAAATATTTCGGGAACGGCGAAGCGCTCGGCAAACGCATTTCGCGAGACGACACAAATCCGACGTGGACAACAATCGTCGGAGTTGTTGCGGACATCAAACATCGCAGTCTGGATACGGAAGCCCAGCCGGAATATTATCTCCCTCACACGCAGAATCCGGACCGTGAGATGGTGCTGGCAGTGCGCAGTGCGCAAGATCCGCGCACGCTCGCCCGGGCGATTCGCGAGGAATTGCGCAACATTGATCCGGATATTCCGCTGGCGAATGTGCGCACGCTGGACGCTGTGGTGGCCGACTCGGTCGCGCCGCGCCGGCTTTCGGTTGTTCTGCTTTGCGCATTTTCGGGGATTGCGCTGCTGCTTGCGTCGGTAGGCATGTACGGCGTGATTTCGTTCCTTGTTGTCCAGCGAACCCATGAGATCGGCGTGCGCATGGCGCTCGGTGCGCAGCGTTCTGATGTGTTGAAAATGGTGATCGGACACGCGGTGAAGTTACTCCTCATCGGCGCGGCCATCGGTTTGCCCATCGCGTTTTTCAGCTGCTCGGCTTTGCGGACGTTGCTCTATCAAGTCAGTCCGTTCGACATATCGATCTTCCTCATCGTACCCATGATCCTCGCTGCTGTCGGTCTGCTCGCCAGTTATATCCCGGCCCATCGAGCGGCACGCGCTGATCCAGTGGTGGCGCTAGGCCATGACGTTTAACCATGATTCGTGATCTTAAATTTGCGTTCCGGCAGCTGTTCAAGACGCCGGCGTTTATGATTTCAGCGGTAACCGTGCTCGCGCTCGGCATTGGCGTGAATACCGCCGTATTTACCCTGGTAAACAGGCTTTTCTTTGCCCCGCTTTGCCCCGCCGGCTTATGCCAAGCCGCATGAAATGGTGCAGCTCTTTTCTCAGGACAAGAAGGATCCGAAGAAATTTCGCGGTTTTTCTTATCCCACTTATCTCGAAATCCGTGAGCAGAACATGGTGTTCAGCGACGTAATGGCCTTCAATCTCGCGTTCATCGGCCTCGGCCAGAAAGGCGATACGCGGCGGGCATTCAGTGCCATCGTCACCTCGAACTATTTCTCCGTGCTCGGCGTTCCGTTGGCGCGAGGCCGTGCGTTTTTGCCGGAAGAGGAAACGCCCGGCCACAACACGCCGGTCGCGGTCGTCAGTTACAGTTACTGGCAGAAGCACGACCTCGATCCAAACGTGCTCGGCTCGCAATTACTGATCAACGGTCGCTCGTTCACCATCGTGGGAGTTACGCCAAAGGGTTTCGTCGGCACGATGCAAATTCTGTCGCCGGAAGTTTGGTTGCCGATGAGTGTTTACGATCAGGTCGCGAACGATTTTGAGTCGGGGAATAAGACGACGATTGAGGATCGAAAGGGAACCCAACTGCGCATCATGGGCCGGCTTAAAACCGGGGTGACGGCCAGCGCAGCCAAGCCTGCGCTCGAAGGGCTCGCGGCCAATTTGGAAAATGCCTATCCAGTCGAGCAGAAGAATCAAACGTTCATAGCGGCGCCGGTGTCGCGTAATTCGGTAAGTAACAACCCGGCGGCTGAGAGCGGGATAAAACTCATCGCGCCATTGCTGCTCGGAATGGCAGTAGTGGTGCTACTGGTGGCATGCCTTAACCTCGCTAACATGCTGCTGGCGCGCGGTACCGCGCGTCGCAAAGAAATCGCAATCCGTCTCGCGCTTGGTGGCAGCCGTTGGCGCATCGTTCGCCAGCTTCTCACCGAAGGCTTTGCGCTGGCGGTGCTCGGCGGCGTGGGTGGACTCATTCTTGGACTCTGGTCGTCCGATTTGCTGGTTGGCTCAATGCGCAAGCTGATGCCGCTCGACATTGTATGGTTGAACGGACCGAACCCCGCAATTTTGGCGGCGACGTTCGGATTTTGCCTGCTCGGCACGCTCGTGTTTGCGCTTGGGCCGGCCTTGAAAATTTCGCGTAGCGCGGTGGTGGCCGATCTGAAGGAACACGCAGGGGAAGACGTGGTGCGCCGGCGCTGGAAATTCTTACCGCGCCACCCTCTTGTCGTCGTGCAAATCGCCTTCTCGCTCGCGCTCATTACCGCTGCGGCTTTGTTCATTCGTGGTGCAGGCAAAGCCGCGTCGGTCGATACCGGATTAAGACCCGGCGCAAGCTACATTGTCGAAGTCGATGCGAGCCTGGCTGGTTACGAACCAAAACGCGCGCAGGACCTTTATCGCGACTTGAACGAGAGACTGGCGGCGCTGCCAGGTGTGGAGCACGCGAGCATTTCTTCAATAGTGCCATTCGGGATGTTTGAGTTAAGCAGAAAGGTCCAACGCGCCGGCCTCCGTCTCGCTCCCGATGCTAAGCCGGCGACCGCCGCTGAAGGCCTTGCCTTCGAGGTGCCATGGAACAGCGTGGGCGCAGATTATTTTTCCACCGTTGGATTGCCAGTCATTCGGGGTCGCGCGTTTACCGAAGCGGAGGCGACCCAGCCTGGTCCGAAGGTGGCGATTATTGACGAAGTTCTGGCAAAGAAGCTCTGGCCGGATGGTGATGCGCTTGGACAACGCATTCAATATGCGGGCGGAAATGCGCCGTCGGTCCAGGGCGGAGGTGCCCGCGCCGGACGGAGCGCGGATATGAGTGAAGAGGAGAAGCAGGGAGAGATGATCGAAGTAGTCGGCATCGTGCCGGCTACGCGCCACGCGCTCTTCGAAAGGGAGCCGGCCGGCGGAATTTACTTGCCGTTCGCGCGTGGATTCCAAAGTGACATTTCCTTTTTTGTTCGGTTTCGTTCGCTCGCGTCCGGAACTGAAGCCACCACGGCCAATTTGCTACGACGCACCGTACGCGATGTCGATCCGTCAATCCCGATCCTTTCGTTGCGGACGTTCGCGCAGCATCTCGATTCGAACCTGGACCTGTGGCTTGTTCGCGCAGGCGCGGCGTTGTTCTCCATCTTTGGGGCACTTGCGCTCGGTCTCGCCGTCGTTGGTCTTTACGGAGTCAAGGCCTACTCCGTCGCTCGACGCACCCGCGAGATCGGAATCCGGATGGCGCTCGGCGCTCAGGCCGGAGGGGTGTTGCGAATGATCATGCGTGAGGGTTCCATCATGCTGTTCAGTGGAGTCGCCATTGGCCTGCTGCTTGCGATCGCGACGGCAAAAATTCTGAGCGGACTTCTCTACGGAGTTCATGCGCTTGATCCGATCGCATTCACCGTCGCTCCACTAGTACTCACTATCGCAGCACTTATTGCCACATGGTTGCCCGCGAGACGCGCCACGCGGGTCGATCCAGTCCAGGCATTACGAACCGAGTAAGCGTATGATCAAACTTAAAAATCTCGAACGCTCCTATTCCTTGGCGAAGGAAAAGTTTTTTTACGTCTTGCGCGACATCAACCTGGAGGTTGAGCGACTTCGTTTTTCGATCTCACACTAATGCACATTAACAAGGAGGTTCGTATGATTCGCAAATTCCTTTTCAATATATTGATCGCTCTCGCACTGGCGTGCTTTTCTTACGCCCAAGACGACAACAGCGCCGCAACTGCATTCGGAAAGCTGAAGTCACTCACGGGCGATTGGGAAGGCACCTTTGAGTGGACCGGAGCTCGCAAAGGCACTGGTTCGATGAATGCCGCCTACTACCTGAGTGGAAACGGATCTGCACTGGTGGAAAATCTGATTATGGAAGGCGCTCCAGTTATGACGAGCGTATATCATCTCGATGGCGCCGCTTTGCGAATGACACATTATTGCGGGGCTCAAAACCAACCGCGCCTCAAGGCGGAGCGAATTGATGTCGCCCATGGCGCCATCGACTTTGGATTCGTCGATATCACCAATTTGCGATCGGCCGACGCACCGCACGTGCACGGACTGGAACTTCGCTTGACTGACTCAAACCACATTACCGTGTCGTTCCTTTTCCAAAGCGACGGCAAGGAGAGTCACGAGAAGATCGTTCTCAAGCGCGTCGATAAAAAATCATCCGAGAAGGGGAAAGACGGCAGCGGGCCTTCCGCTTCATACTGTTTCCCTACGTAAGATCGAGGCAGCAAACGGACTATTATGATCAAGCTTAAAAATCTCGAACGCTCCTATCCCTTGGCGAAGGAAAAGTTTTTTTATGTCCTGCGCGACATCAACCTGGAGGTCGAGGAGGGCGACTTCATCTCGGTGATGGGGCCTTCGGGCGCGGGCAAATCGACATTGTTGCACATCCTCGGCATGCACGATCACGGGTGGCAGGGTGAATATTTTTTGGGTGAAACCGCGGTGCATCATTTAAAGCCGAAGGAACGCGCCACATTGCGGAACGAGCAGATTGGATTCGTGTTCCAACAGTATCACTTGCTCGATGACCTCACGGTTTACGAGAACCTCGATATCCCGTTGTCGTACCGTCACTACAAAAAGCACGAACGCGCCGCGATGGTCGCGGACATGCTCGACCGTTTCCAAATCGTTGGCAAAAAAGATTTGTACCCGAGTCAGCTTTCCGGCGGTCAACAGCAGTTGGTCGGCGTTGCGCGAGCGATCATCGCCGAGCCAAAACTTCTGCTGGCTGACGAACCGACCGGAAACCTGCATTCCAGCCAGGGCGAAGAGATCATGGAACTCTTCTGTAAGCTGAACGAGCAAGGCATGACGATCGTGCAGGTCACGCACTCAGAGAAAAACGCGTCCTACGGCAAACGCGTCATTCAACTGCGCGACGGCTGGATTATGAAAGAAGAACAATGATCGCGGATTTGAAATTCGCGCTGCGCCAACTCGGCAAATCTCCGGCCTTCACGATCACGGCGGTCGCCACCGTGGCAATCTGCCTAGGAGCGAACCTCGCGATTTTCGCCGTGATCAATTCCATTCTCCTCCGTCCGCTGCCGTTTCCGCAATCCGATCAGCTCGTCACGATCTACAACACCTATCCGAAAGCCGGAATCGAGAATGATGGTTCGTCGATCACCAATTACTACGAGCGTCGTGGCAACATCTCCGCCTTCTCGAGCCTTTCCATGTATATGGAGAGAGCCGAAACCGTCGGTGATCCGGGCTCCATGCAACAGGAGGAAATCGTGCGCATCTCGCCGGAATTCTTCACGACTCTTGGCGTAAGCCTCGCGATCGGTCGCAACTTCACCGAGGAAGAAACGGCCGCGCAGAAGAACGTCATTATCTTAACGGACGCCTTCTGGCGCCAGCGTTTCAATTCCGATCCAAACATTCTGGGCCGTGATACCCGCATAAACGGTATCCCAAGAAAGATCGTTGGCGTTCTGCCTCCTGTTTTTCGTTTTCTCTCGTCCGAGGCGCGCGTTTTTCTTCCGATAAAATCCGATATGGAAGAGCGTGGACCGAAAGCGCGCCACTCTGGCGGCGGCGTCACGCACATGATCGCGCGATTGAGGCCGGGCGCGACGATCGCGGAAGCGCAAGCCCAGATCGATGCGCACAACGCCGCCGTCGAGGAAGATAATCCTGAAGCGAAAATGATGGCGGAAGCCGGCTTCCGATCACTCGTTAGGCCATTGCACGCTGAACACGTGCGGTCCATTCGTCCAACCCTCTGGCTGATGCAGGCCGGAGTATTTTTTCTTCTGCTCATCGGTGCGGTTAATTTAGTAAATCTTCTTCTCATTCGTGCGAGCGGACGCGCGAAAGAGATGGCGATTCGCCGATCGATGGGCGCGAGCCGATGGCACGTCGTGAAACAGGTGACGATCGAGACGGTGTTGCTCACGTCGATCGGTGGCGTGCTCGGATTGATCATCGGAGCGTGGGGAATTCGGCTACTCGAAGTTCTCGGGGCAGATCGCTTGCCGCTCGGCGCCCACATCGCGTTCGATGAATGGCTGGCGCTGATCGATGTCGCGGGCGCGGTAGTTCTCGGAATCGGGATCGCGGTCCCGATCGCCTGGTTCAACCTGAGCACTCATCTGGCGCATGCGCTCCAATCGGAATCACGCACCGGCACGATTAGCCGCGCCGCGCAACGGCTTCGCCACGGCTTTATAGTCGCGCAGATCACCCTTGCTTTTATTTTGCTCGCGGGTGCGGCGCTCCTTGGACTGAGCCTGAAAAACGTCCTGGCCGTTCCGTCCGGTTTTCGCGCCGAGCATGTTCTCACCGGCGAGTGCACCATCTCGTGGGACGTTATTCCGAATCGCGTCGTCATCATCGATCGCTTGCTGGAATCCATCCGGCAGCAACCGGGAATCGTCTCCGCCGGAACAATCACCAGCATTCCGTTGAGCGGCGATAGCGGCAAAACCGCAATCACGCCGAAGGACTACGTGCCGCCGCCCGGTCAATCACAGCAGGGTCATTACTCTTATGGCGTTAACGGCGATTACTTCTCGGTCCTCGGCATTCCACTGCGCGAAGGACGCTTCCTCACCTCGGCGGACTCGCATCGTCCTGAACGTGTCTGTGTCGTGGACGAAGATTTTGCGCGTCGGTATTGGCCGAATGGCGGCGCGCTTGGTCGGCGTATCGCTGTCGGCGACGAAACAGATGACGCAAAGCTCTTCACGATTGTCGGCGTCGTCGGCGCTGTAAAACAGGCAGAGCTTACCGAACCGCAAGGACAAGGCGCGGTTTACCTGCCGCTCGTATATCGAGAGAACAATAGTGTCTTCGTCGTCACGCGAACGAGCCAGCGCCCGGAAGCATTTGCTGAGACGCTGCGGAAACTTGTGCGCGCAGCCAATCCTGACCTTGCGATCGATAACCTCCGCTCAATGGATACGCGCATCGCGGACAGTCTGATCGCGCGTCGCTCACCCGCGTTGCTCGCGGGAATTTTCGCCAGCGTCGCGCTGTTACTGGCGGCGATTGGAACCTACGGCGTGTTGAGTTACGCGGTCACGCAACGCACGCGTGAGATCGGCATTCGCATGGCACTTGGCGCGCAACGCGAGCAGATCCGAGCGCAATTCCTCTCGTTAGGCCTGCGCCTTCTCGCTGCCGGAACCGTCCTCGGTTTGATCGGCGCGTCGCTGGCAGGAAAAGCGATGCAGAGCGTTCTCTTCGATCCCGTGGAGGCGCTGCGCTACGAGTGACTGGTGTCGATTGTTAAGGAAGAACAATGATCGCGGATTTAAAATTTGCGCTGCGCCAACTCGGCAAATCTCCGGGATTTACTTTCGTCGTGGTGCTGACGCTTGCGCTCGGGATTGGTGCCAACACCGCCGTGTTCAGCGTACTCAACGCGGTGTTATTGCGGCCGCTGCAATTCCATCAACCGCAAAATCTCGTCGCGATCGGCGAATACGATACCCGTGAAAAAGCCGATCCTGGCACAGATATCAATTCGATCTCGTACCTGGATTACGTTGACTGGCGTAACCGGAACAAGGTTTTCGAGCGGATCGCGCTTTATACCAACCAAGGCGTGAGCACGCTCACAGATGGCAACGGAGCGCTGCATGTTCAAGCCGAATCAGTGTCGTCTGATCTGTTTCCGTTGCTCGGGGTCCAACCGGTTCTTGGCCGTACGTTTTTGCCTAACGAAGATAATCCAGGAAATCATGTGGTCATTTTGAGCCATGCGTTGTGGCAACGCCGCTTTGGAGCGGACCGCAACGTTGTCGGCAAAACTCTTACGCTCGACGGTCAGCAGTTCGAGGTAATCGGGGTGATGCCCCCACGGTTTACTTTTCCGATTGCTGCGGTTTCGGCGGAACTTTGGGTCTCGATGTCGACCTTGCGCGAATCGAAGGATGGCTCGCCGCCGATGACGGAGCAGCGGGACAACGATTTTTTCGAGTGCATCGCGCGATTGAAACCGAACGTCTCGATCCAACAGGCGCAGGCGAATATCGACGGCATCACCGCAGGCTGGCGTCAACAATATCCGGACTCAAAGCTGCACACCGGCGCGAAAGTCATTCCAGAGATCAGCGCCATGATTGGTAGCATGCATTCCGCGTTACTGATGTTGTGTGCGATGGCTGGTTGCGTGCTGCTTGTCGCTTGCGTCAACGTCGCGAATCTGTTGCTGGCGCGTTCGCTTTCGCGCAATCGGGAAATAAGCATCCGCGCCGCGCTCGGTGCCGGCCGCTGGCGTATTATTAAACAATTACTTGCCGAAAGTACTTTGCTCGGCGTACTGGGCGGTCTCGCCGGATTAGTGATTGCAATCTGGGGTATTGATTCGCTGAAAGCATTTCTGCCGAGCATTCCGCGCATTGACGAAATTTCTCCGGACCCTCTGGTTCTTGTCGTTACGGGCATCGCCAGTCTTGGAGTTGGAATCATTTCCGGTCTGTTTCCAGCGTGGCGCGCATCGCGTTCGAATCTTGCCGTGTCGCTCAATGAAGCTCCACGCGGTGCGAGCGAAGGCGCGAGCGCGCATCGCACCCGTGCTGCGCTGGTCGTAGTCGAAATCGTCCTCGCGCTGGCCTTGCTCGCGAGCGCTGCGTTGCTGGTCGAAAGTTTTATTCGTCTGCAAAGAGTTCCTGGCGGGTTCGATGTGACGAATGTCATGACTGCACGGGTAACGCTTCCCCAAACAAATTACGGTAAGCCGGAACAGGCAGCTGCTTTTTACAAGAAATTGCTGGAACGCCTGTCTAGCCAGCCCGGAATACAATCAGTTGCGGCTGCCTGGTGGATTCCGCTCAGCGGCAGTGATATCAGTTTTACTTTCAACTTCGTTGCCCATCCAGTCGCACAAGGTCAGCAGCCAGTCGCGCAATTTAATGCTGTCACCGCTGATTATTTCAAGGCCATGCGGGTTCCTTTGCGCAAAGGTCGCTGGTTCACCGAACGGGACGACAAAAATGCACCCGCAGTCGCAATTGTGAACGAGACTTTTGCGAAGCAGTTTTTCCCTGGCGAAGATCCGATCGGCAAGCGGATCGTTCCAGACGGCTCGGTCGAGCCTGGCAAACCTCCGGTTCGCGAAATCATCGGCGTGGTGGGCGATATGCACCTGGTCAGTCTTAATGTTCCGCCGAAGCCGCAGATTTATGTTCCATATCCGCAGTTTGCCATTCAGTCGCTGTCGATCTTTATGCGGACGCAGGTTGACCAGGCTTCGGTGACTACGGCTCTTCGTCGTTCCGTGGCCGAAATCGACAAGGAGGTGCCAGTTTATCGGCCGCGCTTGCTTGCCGATTACCGGTCCCAGTCGATCGCACAGCCGCGTTTGAACGCGATGCTGGTCAGTTTGTTCGCGCTCATTGCACTACTTCTTGCAGCGGCAGGAATTTTTGGAGTCATGAGCTACTCGGTCACCCAGCGGACGCAGGAGATCGGAATTCGCCTCGCACTCGGCGCGCAACGTTACGACGTGCTGCGTCTCATTATTGGCCAGGGGATGCGCTTTGTTGGCATCGGCGTGCTGATCGGATTAATTGGCGTGTTCGCCTCCTCTCGTCTCTTGCAAAGTCTCCTTTTCGGCGTCGGCGCGACTGATCTTGGGACGATGTTCATCGCGACTATGACCCTGGCAATAGTTGCATTTTGCGCCTGCTATATTCCTGCGTGTCGCGCCATGCGGGTCGATCCGATGCAGGCACTGCGCTCCGAGTGACGGCCCGCTAAAAGAAATGAACGAACCTGAAGTTTGCTCTGGACCAGCTGCGCAAATTCCCGGGACCAGCTTATTCGTGAGGGAGAGTTGCCATCTTTGACTCAAGTTGTTGGCGACTAGCAGTAAGTTCGGGAATCACGGTTCTACCAAGTTTATCCTGCTCTTCTTCCGCAAGTCTGATCCAGGACAATGCCTCTTTAGATTGGCCAAGCCCCTGTTCCGCAACTGCGAGATTGTAATGACAGGCGATTAAGGCCTCCTGCTGGCCTTCAGAATATGGCAACGCGGAAGCTTCATCGACCCCCGCGAGGAATTCCTTTTTTGCAGACTCCATATCACCTTTATCGAGGAAACAGACGCCACGGCTGAGAAACAGGTCCGGCATGATGTGCGCTCCCTTTCTTGTGGCGGCTTCGTCAAAATTTTCTGACGCTTTGCTCAGCAAATGTTCTCTAAACTCGTTCTCAACCGGTCCGCTATGCTGGTTGTCTGCCAATTCGGCGAGCAACTGGGGAAGGCGGGGATCATCGTTCCAAACAGCGGAAGCATAATGTTTAGCTTCTTCTGGTGGAAGCGGAGCATTTCGACGATGGATACCAAAGCTCGCCGCCTTCTCGCGGTATTCCCATCCGAGCTCGTAGTACAAATGGACGTCATCTGATTTCCGAATTGCCGCGAACCAAACCGACCGCGGATCTCGCCATTCGGATAAGTAATCAACCGTTTTCGTCAGCCATATAAAACTAACTGTCGCAACCAGCGTTGTTGCAGCGGCGACCTTCCACCTGGGCAAATGATCTGTTGCTTTGATCAATAGCCAGGCAATGAGGAGAACCGCGCCTACTGATGGCAAAAAAAGGTAGCGATCAGCTACTGGATAACTGAATGGCAGAACCTGTGTTGGAAAGTAAGTAAATAAGATCCAGTAGATCGAAACAGTCGCTATAGGATAGCGCTTGCGTAGGAGCCACGGAAATAGGAACAAGGCAACGAGGATGCCTAATCCAACGAATTGAGGTAAACTATCTCCCGCTTCGGGAGGCACCCGATAAATAACATAACTTCCCAGGCCGGTAAGCAACCACAAAGTCTGGACGAAGGCCTTTGCATGCGTGGCCAGGTCAGGCTGCAATCCGGTGCTCGGTTGTGCCCGCTGGACTCCTACGGCTATCAAAGCCGCCAGAAGTAGAAATGGAATCTTGTCAATGATTGATCGCCGTAACGGCCGCTTTTCAAGCACCAGGTCGAGAACTACTAACACCGCAGGAAAAGCAGCAACGGATAGTTTTCCCAGCAATGCGAAGAGAAACAGCAGAAGTGAAACGATGTACCAACCCATTGCCCCGCGCTGCCTGTATTTTAGGTATGCGAGGACACAGGTCAGGACGAATGCAGCAGCCACCAAATCCTTCCGGCTTGAAATCCAGGCAACGGCTTCCACGTGCGCTGGATGAACAACAAACAACAAGGCAGCGACAATGGCAGTTGTTCGTTGCTGTGTTAGTGCAAGTGCAACGAGATATACAAAGCCGGCAACAACACCGGCCCAGAGGTTGTTTGATAGATGGAAGGCGTATGCGTTCAAGCCGCCAACCGCATAATCAAGCGCGTAGGATAACAAATGAAGAGGGGAATAGTTGAGGTAGTAAGGATTCGATAAAATCTGCGCGAGATGTTTCCACGTTAGTCCCTGTATCCACGGATTGCTGACGACATACTGCTGGTCGTCGATTCTGAAAAAGCCCAGACTAAGGTCGCCCGCATAAAGCACGGCGGTAGCCACGATACACAGAAGGACAATGCCACTATTAAGTTGCCATGAGTCGGGCACGACAGGGACGCAGGGAGGGTCGGTTTTTCTCTTGCCGGATTTACGTTGCTGTTTCTCTCCGGTGGAACGCCGCGAAGCCGCGGTTGCGGCCGGCGCGGATCGGATCTTGTGTTTTTTGATTGAAGACACGACCGAAAATTGTATTCGTCATGAACTTTAATCGGCTTTGGCAATTCCGGACACGAAAATTGCCTGATTGCGTCCACAATAATTTTTTTCGAGAACAACTTGCATTGCCATCTGGTTTGAACATTGGTGCCGGTGTGCTGTCTCCTATTCGTCGCCAAAACTAGTATATGCATCTGCGTCTTCTAATCGCGTTCATCTTCGCCGGCTTCGTTGTTTCAGACGCTTTCACGCAAGATAAAAGTCAACCCACGGTCGATGAACTGGTGGCTAAGAATATCGAGGCGAAGGGTGGTACGAGCGCCCTGCACGGTCTGACGACCCTGCGGCTTAGTGGCAAAATGCTGGTGCAGGGAGGGCAGATTCAATTAGCCTATCTACAAATTAAGAGGCGGCCGGAGGACGTGCGCACTGAAGCGTCTCTCCAGGGAATGACTCAGATCGAGGCGTATGACGGCAAGGAAGGATGGAGGGTCTCGCCATTCTTTGGACGCAGAGATCCCGAACGAATGTCGGCCGATGATGCCAAAGCGCTCGTGGAAGACGCGGAGATGGACGGGCCATTGGTTGATTGGCAGGCGAAAGGAAACGCGGTCGAATATCTTGGGACAGAGGACGTCGACGGGACGCCAGCCCACAAGTTGAAAGTGACCCGGAAAAACGGGGACGTAAGTTTTGTCTATCTGGACCCTGATCATTTTCTAGAGATTCGTGTCCTGACACAACGCACCAGACACGGCGCATACGAAGAAGTAGAGACCGACCTGGGCGATTACGAAAAAGTCGGGGGCGTGTTCGTTCCAACTTCAATCGAGTTCGGGCGCAAGGGAGCGCCTGACAAGCAACGGATCATAATCGATAAGGTCGAAGCCAACGTGCCCATAGATGACACGATATTTCATTTCCCCGGCACCATCCCTCTTCCGCAACCACAGCGGTGATTAATAGATGAGGACGTTAAATGACCCAAAGCCACGCGAGGATACGTCCTTTGCGCACGATACTTTTGGAGTGCGACGTGTCCTCGCGTCGCTTTCATTCCTGCTTCTCTGCATAATTTCTTGTGGGGCGGAGGAAGCGCCATTCAATTCGGCAACCATCTCTGGCCTCGGCGCGCGTAACATAGGCTCTGCAACAATGAGCGGACGTATTTCGGCCATCGCGGGCACACGCGAGCCATCGGGCAAAATCACACTGTTTGTCGGCGCAGCGAGTGGCGGCGTCTGGAAATCTGATGACAGCGGGACGCGATACCGACCCGTGTTTGACGAACAGCCTGTGCAATCGATCGGTGCAATCGCGCTCGACCCAAAAAACTCGAAAAACGTCTGGGTTGGAACTGGTGAATCGTGGACCCGCAACAGCGTTTCGATTGGCGACGGAATCTACAAATCAACCGATGGCGGCGAAACATGGACGCATTCCGGCTTGGAAAAATCCGAGCGCATCGCGAAAATCGCAGTGAGCCCAAAGAACAGCGACACAGTTTTTGCCGCGGTGCCCGGCGCGCTCTGGAGCGATTCGACCGATCGCGGTCTCTACAAAACCACTGACGGCGGCAAAACGTGGAACCAAATTCTCAAAGGACCGAATCTTTCGACTGGTTGCACCGACGTCGCGATCGATCCCGCAAATCCGGACATCATGTTCGCAGCAACGTGGGACTTCCGGCGTAAAGGCTGGGAGTACCGCTCGGGTGGCGAAAGTCCTACAGCGCCGTCGGCAAGCGGATTATTTCGTTCCACGGATGGCGGCAATACCTGGACGGAAGTTACTGCGGAAGCCAATAGGGGTTTCCCAAAGAAACCATATGGGCGTCTTGCAGTGGCCATCGCACCTTCGGATGCCAAACGCGTTTATGCGTTTGTCGAATCACCCGAAAGCGCGCTCTTTGTCTCCGACGATGGTGGCGCGACTTGGGAGAAGCGCGACAAAAGCCAATGGATGGTGTGGCGACCGTTCTATTTCGCGAACTTGATTGTCGATCCCAAAAATCCCAACCGAATATTTAAGACTGATGGCTCGCTGATTGTCAGCGACGACGCGGGCAAAAGTTTCGCAGTGGTTGGCGGATTCGGAGGAATGCATGGAGACGTCCACGGTGTTTGGATCGATCCAACCAACACACAAATCGTGTTCTCCGGCGATGATGGCGGTATGTGGTATTCCTACAACGGCGGCTCCAAATGGTGGAAAGCTGAAAATCTGCCAGTCTCCCAATTTTATCACGTCAGCGTCGATGATAAGGATCCGTACCGGGTTTACGGCGGTCTGCAGGACAACAGCTCTTTCGTGGGCGAATCGCAATACCCCGGCGGTATTACCAATGCCCAGTGGGAAAACATATACAACGGCGATGGTTTCTGGATGTTTCCGGATCCGGCCGATCCCGATTACATCTATGCCGAATATCAAGGTGGTGAGATCGGAAGGGTAAATCGCCACACGCACGAAGCCCGCAACATCAAGCCACGGCCGGATTACAAGGAAAAACTCAGGTTCAATTGGAATACGCCAATCGCACTCTCGCCTAACGAAAAGGGGACCATTTATATCGGCGCTCAGTTTCTCTTTCGTTCACGCGATCACGGCCAAACCTGGGAACGAATTTCGCCCGACCTGACAACCAACGATCCGGAAAAGCAGAAACAGGAGCAATCGGGCGGGGTGACGGTGGACAATTCCTCCGCGGAAATGCACACCACGATTTACTCGATCAGCGAATCGCCCAAGGACAAATCTCTGATCTGGGTCGGCACGGATGACGGCAACCTTCAACTCACCCGTGATGGCGGCAAGACGTGGACCAATGTCGTCGGCAATGTTCCTGGTTTGCCAAGAAATTCATGGGTCAGCTGGGTGCAGGCAAGCAACTTCAACGCTGGCACCGCTTACGCAGCCTTTGATCGACATACCTTTGGCGACATGGCGCCGTATCTGTTCAAAACAACTGATTACGGTAAGACCTGGACGCCACTTGTAAGCGCTCAGGATGTCAAAGGCGTTCGTGGATACGCTCATGTGATCAAGGAGGATTTGGTCAAGCCGGATCTGCTCTTTCTCGGGACAGAGTTTGGGCTTTGGGTCTCGATCGATGGTGGGAAAAACTGGGCACAATTCAAGGGCAACCATTTTCCAGCGGTTGCCGTTCGGGATCTGGCAATTCAACCGCGCGATAACGATCTGGTTCTTGCAACGCACGGCCGCGGGATCTGGATCATTGACGATATCACTCCGTTGCGCGCGTTGACGCCGGATCTGTTGAAACAAGATGTCGCGTTCGTCTCAGCGCGTCCCGTGCAACAGCGCATTGAAGGCTCAGGTGGATGGGCCAATGGCGACGCAGTTTTTATTGGTGATAATCCGCCTGATGCTGCCGTGATCAATTATTACCAGCGCGAGCGCCATCTGTTTGGAAAATTGAAGCTGGAAGTTCTGGATTCCTCGGGGCGCGTTGTCGATGAATTGCCAGCAAGCAAACGGCCGGGCCTGAATCGTGTAACCTGGACGATGCGCGTGAAGCCACCGCGCGTGCCGCCGGCCGCGCAGATTGCCTTTGCGGGAGTACGAGGCCCGCGGCTAGTGCCGGGCGTGTACACAGTGCGCCTCACCAAGGCCGGCAAAGTTTCGGAAACCAAGTTGACGGTTGGTCTCGATCACCGGGCCAAATTCAGCGCGGCAGATCGCAAAGCGCAATTCGATGCTGCAATGGAGATCCATTCGCTCTTTGACGAAGAAAGTGCGCTAATGGACCGGATTGTGGCCTTGCGCAAAGCATTGGCTCAGAGTCCCGCTATGGCGGGATTACCCGAAGGCGATTCGCTTCGCAAGAACATCTCCGATTTCGATGGTAAAGTTGATGCTGTCCGCAAAAAAATTGTCGCCACAACTGAGGGAGGGGCAATCACCGGTGAGGAGCGATTGCGGGAGCACACCGACCAACTTTATGGGGCGATTCTCAGCTACGAAGGAAAGCCTGGCGGCTACCAGACTGCATATATCGATGCGCTCAAGCGGGAGTTGAATGATGTGACAAAAGAGTTCGACCAATTGCTCGCCCAAGATCTGCCCATCCTAAACGAATCTCTCAAAGCCAAAGGCCAGCAGCCAATCGAGGCACCACCAGCTAAGGTCGCCAACGAGAAGGCATCTGGTCTCGGCGGTAAAGTGTCGAATTGAAAGTCCCACCGGCGGTTACCTGCTGGGCGGCCGGAGATTAGTGACCGATTACGTGTAGCGAAGGCTCATTGACCAAAACGCCCGGCGTCGTACGGCGCCCTGTCCGGTCGATTTCATGACGATCAATGAATCGAATCGGCGAGACTGTCGTAGTGCCGATCGGCTGCAGTTTAATACGTTGCGGGATAAGCGAACCGGTGATGAAAATCGCCCGCTCTTCAACTTTTTGCTTCCGTTCGGAGGTTTGGTTAGTCGTGGGACCGGCGAGCGCTGTTCCGGCAAGTATGCTGGCCGCGACGAGAATTGCAACGCCTGAAGATATCCGTGTCTTCACAAACAAAAAATACCCCCCGGAAGTGCGGTGTGCAAATTATTGAAGCGATGACGATGATCCTTCGCTCACAAAAGCAAGAGAGGCAATGGTTGTTGGCCATTGCCTCTCAGACCCAACCAAAACTTCAGAGTCAGAATCGCTTCGTTAGGCGCGCGTAAACGAACCGGCCGGTCGCATCGTAAGTGAAGCCGGGATAACCGACAGCGTTTCCACCTTCCCCCCATGCCTTCGGTGGATCCTGACCGAAGATGTTATTGCATCCAATGGTGATGATCGTGCCTCGCAGCAGATGGTCCAAGACGCTACGACCGTAGTTACTGGTCTGCGCCGAGGCCGTTTCTAGAGGCGCACCGTCCTTGCCACGGACGACCTCTTTTTCGCCCTTCGAATAGCCGGGTACCGGTTGCTCCTCAACCGGAAGAAGAGCGGTGAAGTCATAGGAAAGCTGACCGTTGAAGAACCAGGTCTGGTGAACCCAGTGCGGGTGAAGGTTTGGCGTAAATTCGTGGAATCCGTCGGTGTAGAGCACGATGCCATAGAGATCAAAGCCCTTCCATGTCCACTCGAGGCTGGAATTACCTTTCCATTTATACCAACCCTCATTCGAGGTGCCCGGATCGGTGGTTCTGCCGGCCAAATTGCCGTTGTCTGGCCCGAACTCTCGGAAGATGAACCCCTGGAAGATGAATTCATCCAGGTAGGTTGCTTGAGTCTGCGAAGTGAAGGTCCCCCAGGGCGTTGGCTTCTGGTAGTAAAGGCCGAAGTCAAACCCGCGAGCCTCTTGATTGCCGATGTTCTGATTTCGAATCAAGATACGTGTGATGTTTCCACCAATGTCACGCTCCACCTTTTCGCCGGGCAACAATGTGCCTGTTAGTTCACGTTGCAGTACTTGGTCGGCCAATGGCGCAGTGACAACGCCGGTGCGCTCGATATCCCAAAAATCAACCGAGAGGTTCAAACCGGGCACATATTTCGGCGAGTAAACAAAGCCGCCGCTGAACGAGCGGGAATCTTCAGGTTGGAGGTTGGGATTGCTGGTTATCAGGGTATTCGTCTCAGGCTCGAAGACGCCGCCTTTCATCGGATCGTGAGAAGGCTCCAGGGTTGATAACGGAGACCCAAACAGTTCCTCAAGTGATGGCTCGCGAAAACCCTCGCCCCAGGTTGCCCGGAGAGTCAGCTGCTCGTCAAACGGTTGCCAGCGCATGCCTACCTTCGGCACCAAGACATTGGTATTGTTGTTCAGGAACTCTTCAAATCGCGCCCCAGCCACAAACTCCAGGGAATAAAAGCCCGGAATCATTGCCTTGGTCTCGGTCTGGACCTGCGGATTTTTGCCGTCGCCTTTGTAATAGGTACTCGTCACGGGGCTGAAGATAGGAATTCTGGTCTCTGCGTAAAACGCATAGGTCTTTCTTCCACCATTAGCGCTTGGAACTGGTGAATTACCGACAATGTCACCCTCGACGTTCAGCATATCCGGCTCTTCCTTCAGCGATTCGCGGCGGAACTGACCACCAAAGGCCAAGCCAACGCCGCCGGCTGGCAAGTTGAACAGCGCCGTCGTATACATCGTGGCATCCAACGTCCACAGCTTTGAGGTGTCTTCGTCCTTGGGATGCACTCTGGCAAACTCGACCGTGGCCTCGTTAGACGCGATTGGAGCACGATAATCACCGAAAGGATTAAACGGGACGGTCGTGCCGATAAATTGCGGAGACGTCGGATCAAAGATCGGATCGGCCTGGTTCAAGATCCGGTTGAATCGCGAGGCGGACACTTGCTGTCCGGTAACCGTATTCTTGAGTTGGCTGTAACGGAACCCGGCGTCGTACCCCCAGCTTCCGTTGAAGAGCTTGTCCCCCTTGATGCCGATGGTGCTCAGCCACGCGTCGGTTTCGTTGTCGAACAAACGGTTTCCAAACTCAGCCAGACGCGCGCGGGTGCCGCCCGAGATAATTTGCTCGAAGGGATTAAAAGGATTGAACGCGTCAGCCGGGACACCGGTCTCCGCGTGGGTGGGTGTGTTGGGTGGCTCCGAGCCTGGCGCAATTGGCGAATGCGGCGGAATGGCCAATGTGGTCTGACCCAAGGTCTGGAATGAACCAGTTGCTGGAGCTGCCAGTTCGTTGTGCGTTTTCACGTTCTGATAAAAGCCGTCCGCATAGACGACCATCTGATCGCCAAAGATCTTGTGGTCACCACTCAACCACAACCCATAGCGCTCTGATTCCGGGAAGGAGAGGGAGAACTGATTGAAATTGAACCCGGGACGCAGACCGCCGGCCGCCCTGACACGGTTATTGGCATCGTAGAGATACCTGTTCGCCGGGGACAGCCCGTTTGTAAAATCTGGTGCACTTGCAAATTCAGTCCCACCAGGATTTAAATTCTTGCCACCAGCGGCCCCCGCCACATCGCTGCTGAGCTGAAGATTATACGGGCTGTTATTCGAGCTCAGGAACGGCGGAACGGCCGAGAAACCGCGATCGCGGTTGGCGATGGAGTTGCGATGATAGTAATTCAAGACGCCAGTGATGTTGGTATCTCCCTTGCCTACACCGAAGATGCCGTATGTGTCGAATAGACCCGAGTCTTTATCGAGCGTGTTGCCGTATTCGACTCTTGCTTCCGCGCCATCGTAATTGTGACGCATCTTAAGGTTCACGACGCCGGCCACCGCATCCGCACCATACGTGGTGGATGCGCCGTCTTTCAGAATTTCGATGCTCTGAATAGCGGCTTCAGGAATCGAATTCAAATCGACAAACATCACATTGACCAGGCCGGGGTTGTTGCCCGTCGGATAGGGAGCGACTCGGCGTCCGTCGAGAAGGATGAGAGTGGCCCTGGCATCGAAACCGTGGAGCGCAACTGTCGCCGCACCCACAGCGGTGTTGGAGCCGTTTTCGTTATTCGAAATCGGAACGACGTTCGCGTTCACGACCGGC
>WNFY01000785.1_pt1 | contig 29199 bp, 22 predicted proteins | sample 5400091 | NCBI WGS metagenome assembly WNFY01 (sample SAMN13153364, study PRJNA577476) | soil metagenome | isolation source: 60 cm soil or saprolite under grassland replicate 1 | place: USA:California | collected 2016-06-15 | reverse complement strand
GCGCGCGAGGGGCTGGAAGGCGGTCGGCGCCCGCTCGTTGCCCGGCTCGTGGACGGTCCCGCCAACCGCAAGCGTCGCGGCGCGCGCGCTTCTGTCCTTGTCGAAGACGATCACCTGCGCGCCCGGGTACCGGAGCCACTGGAGCGTCAGCGTCGCGAGCAGCGTGCTCTTCCCGGCGCCCGTCGGCCCGACGATCAGGGTGTGACCGACGTCGTCGACATTCAGGTTGAGCCGGAACGGTGTCGCGCCGACGGTGCTGCAATGGACATGCGGCTGGCCAACGCCGCTGACCGTTCGGAGATGGGCGTTCTCCGCCTCGCCCGCCCAGACGGCGGACAGAGGCAGGAGGTGGGTGAGGTTAAGCGAGCTGACCAGCGGCCGGCGAACGTTGGCGTAGACGTGCCCCGGCAGCGATCCGAGCCACGCCTCTCGGCCGTTCAAGGTCTCGTCGCGGGCGACGAAACCCTTCGACTGGATCACCTGCTTGACGGCTTGAAGCTTCCCGCGCGCGTGCTGGAGATCGCGGTCCCAGACCGTGACCGTCGCCGTCAGGTAGCCGAAGCCGACCAGATCGTCTCCCAGTTCCTGCAGCGCGGCGTCGGCGTCGGCGGCCTTGTTCGCTGCGGCGCTATCCAGGAGCGCGCTCTCTTGTTTCGTCGCCTCCTCCTTCAGCATCGTCCAGAGGCCCTTGCGCTTGGACCACCAGCGCTTGCGGTACTTCTCGATCTGCGTCTTCGCGTCCTCGCGGTCGAGGCAGATGTACCGGGTGACCCAGCGATACTCGACCTCCAGGTGGTTCAGATCGTCGAATAACCCGGGTAGCGACGTTCCGGGGAAGCCCGCGATCGTGCACGTCGGGACGAATGAATCGCCGAGCATCGAAACCTCGCCGGGCGTAAACGCCATGTCGGGCAGGAGTGCGTCGAGGTACATCGGCGTCTCCGGCACAGCGACCGCGTGACGGTTGGTCGAAACCGTGCTGTGCAGGTAGGTGAGCGTCTGCGCGTCGTCCAGCTCCGCGACCTCAACGAACACGCCGCGCATCATGTCCACCAGCTCCGCGACCGTCTTCTGAAAGACGGCGACGTCCCGCTCGTTGTCTTGGTGGGGGCTCTTCGATTCCGGATCGTCGAAGAACAGCGCCTGGATCCGCTTCTGGCCCGTGGCCGGAAGCTGCCACACGAACGTGAGGTAGTAGGCGCTCTCGAAGTGGGCACCGGCGGACTCGAACGTCTTTCGGCGCTCGAGGTCGACGATCCACGCGGCTGGCTGGCTCCACGTCGCGGACGGATAGCGCGTCGCCTCGAAGCGCTGCGCCTCGACGAACAGAGCCCACCCGGAGCCGAGGCGCTTGAGCGCGTTGTTGAGCCGGGCGACCGCCGACACGAGCTCGGAGGCACTGGAGCTGGCCAGGTCGGGCCCTCGGAACGCGACCGTCTTCTGAAGGTTGGCGTCCTTCTGAAGAACCACGCCCGGCGCGATCAGGCACGCCCAGGGGAGGTAGTCGGGCAGCCGATGCGTCGGTTGGCGATATTCATGCAGTGAAAGCACGTGGGCACCTCACGGATCCAGGCGCCGCTGACCCACGGCGCGCACGATGACGTCGAAGAAGAACGGATCGCGCTTCGCCATCGCGGCGAAGGCCAGGTACAGGACGAACGCGATCGGAACGACCCAGAGCTGGTGGAGACCGAGCGCGAACGACGCGGTGGCGGTCCAGAGGAGGATGGCGAGGTTGCGCGGCAGGCCGGCCATCAGGATCGGCTGCGTCAGCGATCGGTGGAGCGGCACTTCAAGGCCGTGGTGTTCGATTGGCATGGTCGGCGACCTCGTTCAGACCGCGAGCCCGCCGGCGAAGCCCATGAAGCTCAGGAAGAAGCTGGTCGCGCTGAACGCGATCGCGAGCCCGAGTACGACCCAGAGCGCCTTGCGCAGCCCGCTGCCACCCTCCGAGAACGCGATGCCGAAGCCGAGGCCCACGATCGAGAAGACGCCGACCGCCTTGGCCACGGGGCCGGTGAGCGATTGAAGAAGCCGATTCAGAGGCGCTTCCCAGGGCATGCCGGCGCTCGCGGCGAGCGCGTCGTCGACGCCGAGGAGCATGACGATTGCGATCGTTGAAGCGATGAATAGCGTCCTGCGCTGCATGGCGGGCGTCCTTTCGCGACTGGTGGTGGGCTCACCCGGTTGTCGCGATCGGCGCGCCCGCCGTTGCCGGCGGGGAGGGAGGAGCCGGAGCTCCTCCGCCCCGCCGGGGCGCTACGCAGCGGCCTTGGCCTCCTTGTCCTTCGGCTCGAAGTCCCGGAGCTGGACGGTCGTCTCGCCCGGGCGCGCCGGCAGGAAGTCGAACTTGAGGTTCCAGCTCCCGTCGCGGTTCTCGAAGGCGACCCCGATCCGGGTCCAGTAGGTCTTCTTGTCGTCACCCTCGCCGCGCTCGATCGCCGCAACCAGCTGCTTCATGTTCTTTCCGTTCGCCATGTCGTTTCTCCTTTTGATGTTTCCGCTTTCGCGGTTCGTTCGCCCAAGGGCGGGTCCCGGGAGCTCCTCGCGATGGCGCGCCGCTTTCTCGGGGGGAACCCGCGCGCGGGGGGAGCCGGGACAAGCAGAGGCGCGCCACCCGAAGGGCGAGCGGTCGCGAGGCGCGACGGTTTTCGGGATCCCGCGCGGACGGACCGGGGAGGCGGATATCGCAGAAGGAAGAAAGGATCAGGTCAGAAAGCGCGACTGTAGCGGTGCTGCGGCTTCGCCCAGCCGCGAGGAATGAGGAAAGGTTCGGGACAAACTTCGTGCGTTGGGCGCCGGAACTCCGTTCGAGCGATCCGTACGGCGTAGTTGTCGCCAGGAGGCGGTTCAGCGTTGCTGCGAGGCCCCGCGGACCGCGCCTCGGCGTCTCCCGAGGCGGGATGCAAAAGGGCGCAGCGAGACGTTGGTCGTGCAGACCTCGGCATTTCCCCACGCCGTCGGGCAGGGCGACGACTGTCGAAGATGGCCGACAGCGCAGATATCAGGTCGTGTTACGACGCCGAGGAAGCGCTAACCGGCGAGTGTCTTCATCAGGCGCGCGATCAGATCACGCTGCTGCACGCCGCCCTTCTTCCAAGCCGAGTCGAGCAGTCGGTGGAGGTTCCTCGGCGCCTCGCGCGAGTCGCCGGCGTCCTCCAAGGCGCCAGCGATACCCGCCCAGCTCCAGTCAAGTGCAGCCAGCAATCGTTGAAGGGTTTCGACACCGACAGACGAACGGCCCGCCTCGAGTTGTCTTAGATAGCGAACCGACATGGTGCAACGACCTGCCACTTGCTCCTGAGTCAAATGGAGCGCCTCACGGCGGTCGCGAAGAGCCGCCGCGACCTTCTTCCGTAGACGATCAGCATCGCTCATCAGTCGGCGACAGACTCGCCCGAGCTTGCATCGTGCGTCGAGGCTTGATATAGCCTGTGTTAAGGCTTTATAGAGCCTCAGCGGGGAAACTGGAATGCACTGTCCAAGCTTCGGTGACGCCCGTTCCGTCGTCTTGGATGGATGGACCGAGTGTTACGTGACGTTACGCTACAATACATGCTTGACGCCCCGTGACCGGGAGTGGCATCGTGAGACGAACTGCCACTCTTCGAGACGGCCGAAACGCCATGCAACCAGCACACAGCGCCGCGGATGCACGGATGCAAATAGCTGGAATCACGTACGTATCCGCGGCTGCCCTCCAGAAAGAGCTTCGGATTTCTCGGCAGACGCTCTGGCGGTGGAGGCAGGAAGCCAAGGTTCCGGCGGGCTATCGCTTTCGGAACCGGCAGATCCTCTTCACAGCAGCGGAAGTGGAAACCATCCGGGAGTTTGCGAACCGCCTCGAACCGGCTGAGGCGGGTGCTGGCTCAACGAGGAGGCAACTCAGGCTGTTCAATCAGGTGAAGCAAGGAGAACGAAAATGATCGAAGCGAATCGAAAGGCTGTCGTGCTTCTGAGTGGCGGGCTCGACTCCGCAACGACATTGGCCATTGCGCAGCGCGATGGTTTCGAGATTCATGCGCTGTCATTCCAATACGGGCAGCGTCATCAGGCTGAATTGGGCGCGGCCAAACGTATTGCGGAGCGCTTCACCATCGCCGAGCACATCGTCGCCAACATCGACCTGCGACTCTTCGGTGGGTCGGCGCTGACGTCGGAAGCGCCGGTACCCAAGGGACGATCGATTGAACAGATGGGCGTTGGGATTCCCATCACCTATGTGCCCGCGCGGAACACGATCTTCCTCTCCTTTTCCCTCGCGTGGGCTGAAGTGCTTAACGTCGACGACATCTTCATCGGTGTAAACGCACTCGACTACAGCGGGTACCCAGACTGTCGTCCCGAGTACATCGAGGCGTACGAACACATGGCCAACCTCGCGACGAAAGCTGGCGTCGAAGGCAGAAGACACCTCAAGATTCACACGCCGCTGATAAGCCTCAGCAAGGCACAGATCATACGTACGGGTATCGAACTCGGTGTCGACTACTCGCTCACGTGCACGTGCTACGACCCTTCTGCTGAAGGGGAAGGATGTGGCCTTTGCGACGCGTGCCTTCTTCGATTGAAAGGATTCGCCGAGAATGGAGTTCGTGATCCGGCTCCATACCGTCTTCCCGAGGCAGCTAGCGCGTGAGTTACGCAGTCAAGGAGCTCTTCTATACGCTCCAGGGCGAGGGTGCGAACACCGGTCGCCCTGCGGTGTTCTGTCGCTTCGCTGGCTGCAATTTATGGTCTGGACGCGAAGCTGATCGGGCTACGGCTGCTTGCCGTTTCTGCGACACAAACTTTCTTGGAACCGATGGACAGGGAGGCGGGCGCTTCAATGCTGCCGCCGATTTGGCTGCGGCGGTCGGCGCTCAATGGCCGAGTGATGCTCCCTCGACCGCCCGCAAACTCGTAGTTTGCACTGGCGGAGAACCTCTTCTGCAGCTTGACGATCTCCTTGTCGACGCGCTTCATGCAGAGGGTTTCGAGGTAGCGGTTGAGACGAACGGCACCAAGCCTGCTCCCGCCGATCTTGATTGGATCTGTGTCAGTCCGAAGGCTGGAACGGAGCTCGCGCTACGAACAGGGAATGAACTGAAGCTGGTGTTCCCGCAAGAGGGCGCTCGGCCCGACCTGTTCGAGAATCTCGAGTTCGAGCATTTCTTCCTTCAGCCGATGGATGGCCCTGATCGGTCGCTGAACACGATGGAGGCGGTGCAGTACTGCCTCAATCACCCGAAGTGGCGACTGAGCCTTCAGACCCACAAACTCCTCGGCATTCCTTAGGACCAACGTGGAGATCTTCAAGGAATTCACCTTCGAATCCGCGCATCGGCTACCCCATGTCCCGGCTGGGCACAAGTGCGGCCGTCTGCACGGGCACTCTTTTCGGGTGGAGATTTCGATCGCAGGGGCGGTCGATCCACACCTGGGATGGGTCTTGGATTTCGCTGACGTGAAAGAAGCATTTCGGCCGATTCAGGACGAATTGGACCACCGCTATTTGAATGACATTGATGGTTTGAGTAATCCCACGAGCGAGAACCTTGCTCGGTGGATCTGGGCTCGCCTGATCGGGCGCCTACCGAACCTCTCGGAACTGATTGTTCGCGAGACGTGTACCTCAGGATGCCGCTACCGCGGGGAGACCACATGAAGCTCGAGGACGTGCAGAACCGTCAAGACGATCGTCAGTTGGCGCTCGACCAGGCTGGCGTGAGTGACATCCGCCATCCCATAGTCGTCCTCGATCGCGACCATCAAGAGCAGCCGACCATTGCCATGATCGCGATGTCGGTGAGTCTGCCCGACCAGTTCAAGGGCACGCACATGAGCCGCTTCATCGAGGTCCTGAGCAGTCACCGCGGCGAGGTCACCCTTCGAACTCTTCCAGCGATTCTCGATGAACTCAAGCAGCGCCTCCAAGCCAAGAGCGCACGAATGGAGGTCGCCTTTCCATACTTCCTCGAGCGACGCGCCCCGGTCACGGGGGCGACCGCTCTAATGGACTATGAGTGCGCGTTCATCGGTGAAAGCAACGGCACCTACGACGACTTCATGCTGCGGGTAAAGGTTCCTGTCACCAGTCTCTGCCCGTGCAGCAAGGCGGTGAGTGACTATGGAGCCCACAATCAGCGCGGAATTATCACGATCGACGTTCGCACCAACCGAACGGCCGATGGCGCCCCGGCGATCATCTGGATCGAGGAACTAGTCGAACTGGCTGAGCGCTCCGGCTCCGCTCCGGTCTATCCGCTCCTGAAGCGGGCCGACGAGCGCTTCGTCACGATGCAGGCGTACGACAACCCGGTGTTCGTCGAGGACATGGTTCGAGCGGTAGCGCTTGGCCTTCAGAATGACGATCGGGTCGCGTGGTTCCGGGTTCACGCCGTGAACCACGAGAGTATCCACAACCACAGCGCCTTCGCTCGGATCGAATGGCCTGTACCAGAGGTTCAAGCTGCCGAGTTGTTGCGCTCACGCGAGCGCTTCGAACGCGAAAGAACGATCGTCGCCGTCGCACAAGCTGCGCAGGGAGCCGAGATCTGACGGATGGCCCCGATCCTGAACATCATCGTCAGTTGCACCGACCGGAAGCGGTTGTCGGTTCCGTCGCGGCTTCAGGCGCGCGCGATTAGCGGCCTGCCGCTCAAGCAACGCTTCGAGCGTTGGTGGGACCGCCTGTCGGGCGCTCGCGAGCAGTCGGTCCAGGCTCAGGATCTCTACATGGGAGATCACTGGCAAATCTGCCGGTCACTTCCAGCGATGGCAAGAGAGAAGGGCTTTCATCCGAACCTATGGGTCACATCGGCCGGGTACGGGCTGGTCGCGGCCGATGCGCTCCTCCATTCATATTCAGCAACCTTTGCCGGGCGACAACCGGATGCGGTCGTGACCACGGCCGAAGGTCCTGAGGGCTTGAGGACGTGGTGGTCCCTCTTGGCCGGGAGACAAGGTCCCTTGCGGGGCGCGCCCCGGACTCTTGCGGAGGTAGTTCGGTCCTCGCCTCGATGCCACGTTCTCCTGGTCTGCTCGCCGATCTACGTCAGGGCTCTAGCGGATGATCTGGTCGAGGCAGTCGACGAGATGGCGAATCGAGATCAGTTTCTGATTGTAACCTCGCCGGCGTCGCTATCCCCAGCGCTGCAGGAGCAAGTGATCCCGTCAGAGGGACGCTTGAGAAGCTTGGTTGGCGGCGCTCTGCCGTCTCTTCATGCACGTGTGGCACGAAGGATTCTTCGGGAGGTTCGGCGGTCCCGGCTGAACGCGCCAGACGTCCGCAAGAAGTACCAAGCACTGCTGCGACGAACGCCAGACCTTCCCCGGCACGATAGAATCGCGATGACCGATGCGCAGGTCCATCGGTTCATCCGAGCATCTCTTAGGCGCCAGCCGTCCCGCGCTCAGAGCCCCATGCTGCGGGACCTCCGCGATAGCGGCTACGCTTGCGAGCAGGCGCGCTTCCGCGAGCTCTTTCGAGAGGTGTCCCCTCATGCGTCCTGAGGTGGTAAAGCGTTCCGCCTTGCGCGTGAATCAGCACCGTGAGCAGCCCCTCTATCTGCTGACGCTCACTACAGCCGATCTGGACGCCATCGCCGGGACTCACCGAATCGGTCGCAACGCCAAGGGGAAGCTGGTTGGATACCAGCGACCTCAGGTCAGGCGACACATCAGGAATATTGTCGAGTACCTGGATAGCGAGCGACCGCTGTTCCCTAGTTCCTTGGTACTGGCGTTGCCCAGCGACACGCGGTTCCGCCCCATTCCTGGCGCGAGCAAGACGGATCGTCACTCGACGCCGGGCATCCTTGAGATGCGTGTTTCAACGAACGGCCGCTCCCGGAAGGCGCTGATCGTCGATGGCCAGCAACGTGCGGCTGCACTTGCGCAGTCTCGACGAAAGGATTTCCCCGTACCAGTCAGTGCCTTCGTCGCTGATGACGTGAGTGTCCAGCGAGAGCAGTTCCTCAGAGTGAACAGCACCAAGCCGCTCCCGCGCGGATTGATCACCGAGCTCCTGCCCGAAGTCGTCGGGGTGCTGCCGCCTGAACTCGCTGCCCAACGGATACCATCGGCCCTCTGCGAGGTGCTCAATACCGATCCAGCGTCCCCGTTCCGTGGCCTCATTCGCCGCGCTTCCTCAGCGGCTCCTCAGCGGCTCGCAGCTGTTGTATCTGACACGAGCCTAGTGCGAGTTCTTCGAACGAGTTTCGGCACGCCATCCGGATGCCTATTCGCGTATCGCAACCTCTCGACCGGCGAAACGGACCTCGAGGGAGCCCGCCTGCTGCTGCTCATCTACTGGAACGCCGTCAAATCTCTCTTTCCCGACGCGTGGGGGCGGTCACCTGCGCGAAGCCGCCTCATGCACAGCGGTGGGCTTTCTGCGATGGGACGCCTCATGGATCGAATCATGATGTCCATAGACCCAAGGGCGACCCACGCTGCACGCAGAGTGCGGCGTGAGCTTCGCAAGATCGCACCTTTGTGCCGGTGGACCTCCGGCGTTTGGGAAGACCTGGAAAACCTGCGCTGGTGCGATTTCCAGAACGTGCCATCCCAAGTTCGGATGATCTCGGACCACCTGGTTCGTGCCTATCTGGAGGCGGACGCAGCGTGAATTTCTTCTTCCCCGACAGCCAGGATCTGGTCGATCCGAGCTTCGACTTTGCGACCGAGCGTCGGTCGAGAGATCGCCTGCGTCACCGTGACGATGTCTACGCTCACCAAGTGTTCACCGAACGTGCGTATGACGGTCTTCTCGTCTCAAAGGGAATCGTGGATGGCGTTGGTCCGAGCAGCGGGAAATACACGCTGGCTCAAAGGCACCGGCTCCTCCGCGTAGGCGCAAGAGAGTTCTTCCGGCTTCAGGACACTGCCGGGCAGCCACTCGAAATCATGGGCGACTGCGGCGCCTTCACGTACGTGCGAGAAAAGGTGCCGCCCTACTCCGTTGACGAGGTTCTGGGTTTCTACGAGGAGTGCCGATTCGACCTCGGCATCAGCTTGGACCACGTCATCCTGGCATACCAGGCGAGTTGGGATGACCCTAAACACGCTGAACAGGTTCCTGCCGACTTGCGCGAGCGACAGGCACTGACGCTGGAGCTCGCAGCTGACTTCCTAAAGAAGCACAAGGCACGGCGGCTGCGCTTTCAACCCCTTGGGGTCGCTCAGGGATGGAGTCCTCTGTCCTACGCCTTCGCTGTCGAACGGCTGCAAAAGATCGGGTACACACGGATCGCTGTCGGTGGAATGGTTCCCCTCAAGACGCCGGAGATTCTCGCAAGTCTAGAAACGATTGCTCGAGTGCGGAAGGCCAAGACGCAACTCCATTTGCTGGGTGTTACCCGCTGCGACAGCGTTGTGCGTTTCAGGGACTATGGCGTCACCAGCTTTGACAGCACATCCCCGCTGAGGCAGGCCTTCAAGGACGAGCGCGACAACTACTACGTGATGGACCGCGCTTACACGGCCGTCCGGGTTCCTCAGGTGGAAGGAAACCCTGGGTTGCAGAAGAGGATCAAAGCCGGACAGGTCCCCCAAGACCTGGCTCGCCAGCACGAACGCCGTTGTCTCGATCTGCTGCGCGAATACGACGCTGGTCGTTCCGGTCTTGATGAGGTAGTCGCTGCGCTTCGGGGTTACGAACAACTTCACGATCCCACGCACGACCATTCCGACGCATATCGGGAAGTGCTGGCGGCGAAACCGTGGTCGTCTTGTCCATGCGACGTCTGCAGAACGCTTGGCTACCATGTGATTCTGTTTCGCGGAGCCGAGCGCAATCGGCGCAGGGGTTTTCACAACCTCTGGGTGTTCTACCGGCGCCTTAGGCGGGAACTTGGTCTACCGATCCCTGCCGCCGGAGACGCACGGGTCGCTCATCGACGGAGTCGGGGTGAAGCATTGGTCTCGGGCACGGCGCTTCTATGAAAACGGAGGGGAACCACCAAATGTCTTTCACACATGAACTTCGGGTGCCAGCGATCCAGGTGTCACAGGGGCCGAGTCGCACCCTCTACTCCTTCGCGATCGACGGGAAGTTAATTCCATCCTTTGCGACGGTCTCCCGTATTCGGCGGAACGGTTCCGTGAAGGGCTATCAGCGACCCGAGGTGCTGGCGCACATCGACGAGATTCGCAGTTATCTCGAGAGCACCTCTCCCATGGTCCCGAACGCGATTGTCCTGGCGTTGGACCCGCGTGTCCGCTTTGAGCCCGCCACGGGCCCCTCCTCCGACTACTCGAGAACTGGAACGCTGATCATCCCTGTGGACGACGGGGCAAGCGACGCCGACAAGCCGGGCTTCGTCGTGGACGGGCAGCAGCGTCTCGCGGCCATCCGCGACGCGGCTGTTCCCAGTTTTCCGATCTGTGTCACTGCTTTCCTGACGGACTCTGTCCGGGAGCAGACTGAGCAGTTCATCCTGGTTAACTCGACCAAGCCCCTGCCGAAGGGTCTGATCTATGAACTCCTCCCGAGCACCGACGCCACTCTGCCCGCGCTCTTGGAGCGGCGCCGCTTTCCGGCCCTTCTACTGGACTGTCTGAACCACAGAGAAGGCTCCCCGCTGTACAAGATGATCAGCACCCCCACGACGCCGCAGGGATTGATAAAGGACAACTCCGTACTGCGCATGCTCGAGAACAGCCTCACGGATGGTGTTCTATATCGCCTACGGGATCCGAAGTCCGGTCAGGACGACCCAGAGGCGATGGTGAGCGTTCTCAGTGCATTCTGGACGGCAGCTCGCGAGGTATTCAAAGACGCGTGGGGCCTTCCCCCGAAGAGATCGCGTCTGATGCACGGAGCCGGAATTGTTGGCTTGGGGTTCATCATGGATGCGATTGCTGATCGCCATCGCCGGACCGGCTTGCCGACGCTTGATCAGTTTCGGCGTGATCTGCAGCCTCTGAAAGACGTCTGTCGATGGACAGAGGGATTTTGGGACTTCGGGCCCGGCCAGCAGAGGAAGTGGAACGAGATCCAGAATACGTCGAAGGACATTCAATTGCTCGCCAACTACCTTCTAGTTCAGTACAAGGCCCTGGTATGGAGCACGGCGTTGCCGGCGAAGGCCAAGGCACCGCGAGCCTCGAAGAGCATCACCTGAACGCCGCGGCCGCTGTCGACGAGCTTCACGCTCCAACATATCGTTGTAACGGGCCCAGATTGTCCATTGTCAACCTTCCGACAAGTTTTGCCGGCGGTGCGCAGTCGCCGAATCCAGAAGCGGACGCAACGTGATTCAGGCACGCCGTTCGTTCCGTCTCGTATTCCGCTTTGGCCGCTTTCGCGCGATGGACGTGGAGATGCTCGAAGTTCCGGTAGTATCCCGAATAAGTCATATTTGCCGATCCGCTGACTACGATATCGGGACACACGATGAACTTGGAGTGGAACCCCTTTCCGAAGAGCACGTCCGCACCCACCTCGAGGCACCGTGACAGGAGTTGAAGTTCCTCCCTATTGCTCGCGGCGTTGTCCTTCTTTGGCCAGTCTGAGGAAGCGTAGTTCTGGACCATGATGGTCACGGCTCCGCCGTAGGCTCGCCATGTCGCTACTATGTCGGCAATCGTGGCGACCTGGCTCGGTTCAGTGTCCGGCAGCAAATAGGGGAAGGATCCCGCGAAGACGCCTGGGAACAAAGGAAAGTTCGTAAGCCAAGGCGAACCGATATGCAGATAGGACTCTCCTCCTTCAGCGCGAAGTCGGGCAAGCCCCGTCAAGAGTACCTCGGTGACAACCGGCGCGAGGAAACCGTCCACCGCGCTCAAGGCAGTGGCCTCTCATCGCGGTAGGCAGCTACGAATGGAATAGCCACCTCAAAGCGCCCAGGACCTAGCGGTCGAAGCGATGATGCTCGCGGCAGGATGCCGTGCGCTGATGACACCGTCGACAAGACCTTGGTCAGCAGGATGTGGCGCGGCGTACCGTTGTCGTCTACTTGAACCGTCACGGGAGCGCCATTCGCGTCCATCACAGGTTGCGCCACGGCGCCTTGGAGCGCGCCACCGATGGACTGCCCGGCGGGGATATCGAGGTACGATGAACGCTCCTCTCTTATGATCCGCTCCCGGAGGACGTCCAGAAGGCCACGACTGACGTGCTCGGAAGACGCAAGAACTCCGTGCACGGATTGATCGGCGTTGTCGACACACTCGATGCATCCCGTGACGCATAGATGGGTCCGCGTCCGGAGGTCCTCGAGCCCTGATACGACGCCGGACTGAACGAGTTGCGCCGCAAACCTCTCCGGAAAGACTTGGATCCAGAGGAGATCCTGCCATCCGGTAAACAGTCCAGGGTTGGTCGCAGACAAAGCGCGGAGGACCGCTGCGCTACCTGACACGGAATTAAATTCATGCCGAACACGTGCCTGTAGGTCCGCCGAGACTGACGCGTGGAAGGACAGGCCGGAGACAGCGCTGATCCCTCCCTGTGTCGCATCGAAGACCACCCGAGTCGCAAGTTGTCCTGGGCAGTCACCCATAGCCTCCTCGATCAGCTGAAAGCCATCTACATCTGGAAGAGAGAGACGGCTGTTACCGCGCGAATGGAGGAGTCTCTGGAGAGGCGGGATATGAAGAAAGCGACGCGCCGTTTCGGAGTACCCGTTGCCTCCTTCGACGGAATCGAACAGATATACCTGTCCTCTGGAGGGGTTGTAGAAGTAGGCGACATCTCCATTGGACGCGCCGACCAGAGAGGCCAAGGCTCCCTCGAGCACCACAGCGAGGCTGTGTACCAAAATGTCCTTCCCTGTCTCCTTCAAGTACGAGGTATCGAATCGATTACTGGCAACTTGGGCGCTGGCGATCCGCGGATACGCGCGGTCATACCAATCGATGTACCGCCCCTGTAGGAGAGCTCGTTCATTTCCGGTGGTGCCAGCCAGCAGTCCGTCGATCACGCCATCCCTAAGGGTGTTGTACTGTTGTGGTGTGATCGACTGGATGGCTTGTTGGATGTCGCCAACCTCGATCGTGGAGAGGGTCTTGCCTGATTCGAGAACCTGCGCGAGCGCGATCTTGCGCAACATCTCCGCCTGAAACGGGTCCGCCCCGGTATCGCGGAGGAAGAACCGCCGAAGGGCGCGAATAATAAGTTCACCTCGCGAGGGACCAGCGAGCGTCGCTACGTCGTCGGTGATTGATTTGATAACGCTTAACTTTAAATTGAACGTCAAGCCGTCTGTCTGAGCCGTCTGGTCTCCTATTGCCACAAATTGATGCGGAGCGCCCTTCCGGAAGTAGATTCGGGGACTTTCGATCGCACCCATACCGTAGGTCCGGTCGAGCGCATAGACGAAGGTGTCTGTCTTCATGTCGGATGAGAACGTCACATCGTCGAAGACGTACCTCCCCAGTGCCGGATATTCATGCGCACCCACTCCCACCGACGGATCCGGACTACGAATCGATGTCGGGTTCGCGCAACCGCTCACTCGGTGCCATTGAGCGGGGAATGCACGCGGGAGTGTCGGACACTCCGGGGCATGTGGATCGTGGGTACCCGGTGCCTCATCTTCATCTGCTACGAGACAGCTCGCTCGGTCGACCCTCGGCCGATAGGTCGAAATGCGCATCGGAACTACCCGAGGACTAACTATCTGAAGGGTATCTCCCGGACCAAACTGTGGCATTTCTGATGGAAGATCCGCAGCTGTTAGGGCGGTCGCCGTGACGTCGAAGACCGCTCCAAGTTGCTCCACATTACTCAGGTTGGCGTATCGAACTTCCGACCCGCCAAGTTGCTCGATACGACCGCAAGGGGATTTCCTGGGATGAAGCCAGCGGTAGTTCCAGGAGCCAGGCAGAAGTTCAAACAGTGCAGTGTCGATAGACTCAGCATCGCGGACACCATCCGGGAGCAAGACGGAGACTTCCTTGGCGTTAACGTGTTGAAACTGAGTGCGCGCCAAGCCATAGGGGTAGAGCCTCCGGAACGGGGCGAGCGTTGTCAGGAGACTATGGAAGTAGAAGAGCGACATGCGCCGACTAGAAGGATCACCACTCCTTTCAAAACTCCGTACGAGTTCGTAACCAAACCGCACTTCTGCGAAACTCCCCGCCAAGGCCAGTGAGCCAAACGTAGTCGCGAGTTGGTAGGCCTTACCTACGACCGCGAACAGAGAAGACAGCGAAGGGTCGGTCGCAACCAGATCCACGACTCTCTGTTGGAGTTCCGTTGCCCCAGACATCAAGGATTGCGCCGATGGCGCCGCCTTCTCTAGCTCACTAAGGAGACCGTCGATGACTGAATGCACTCCTACATTGGCCAAAGCGAGATTCGCGTCCGAGCGCAGCTCATCAGTCAACTGAAGGACAAGGCCAAATGCAGGAACGGCCGATGGAGCCGCGTTTCCATAGATCCAATGAGCCGCAGAGCCCGCTGTATGGAAGGCTCCCTGGAGGTTAACCGTGAGTCCACGGAGCATCGAGAGCAACGCATCGAGTGCGCCGTCGGCGCGAACCCCTGCGATATTGCCCACAGCTGCGGCCATGTATTTGCATGCCTCCGCCCGATGGCTATCGAGGTATTTTGACACCCCGAGAACTTTCGCTTCCCAGGGCGGTTCGGATGTCCCACCCGTTCCAATGATATCGAGACGCTCGCCGTCATCAGAGATCGCGCCCGCTCTTCGCGTTGCAACGAAATCAAGGCCAGCAGAAAACAGGGCCGATTTGGTGACGTCCGGATTGTCGGCCTTGAGCGGGATCGGGTCGAGATGCCGTGCATCGATGAGTCGTGCCGGGTGATGTGCGAAATGCGCGTCTGTCGTTCTGTGCGCCAAGAACGTAACAATCACCGAATCTGACCCATCCTCTCGCCCGACACGGCCGACCTTCTGCTGGAATGACGAAGCGCTCCGCAGGGCCTTGTGCGTGACGCCGTCGCGAACGTTGCGGAAATCGACGCCGACCTCGATCCGTGGGGATGCAATAAGTGTCGACGTAGAAACCAATGGCCCAGGAACTCGCGGCCGCTCCCAGAGTCGCTCGGAGGGAATCACGAAGTAGTCATTTACGTCGGCTTGCATAGTCGCTCGTTCGGTGTCCTGGATCTTGCTCGTGTAGGCAATCGCTCGATTCTGGTCGGCAAACACATGGTCAGCGCCCATAGGTAGACGAGCTCCGACGTCCTGCGACGACCACCAGCACACGGCCTCCGCAAGGAAGGGACACCGATCCAGGTTCCCGACGCGGTCGGGAAGTTGCGCAAGTCGCTCTGGCAGGCCGGGCGGCGTGGCTCTCTGGATACCTTTGGTGTTCATCTGGAGTTGGGTTCGAAGAAATCTGAACTCAGGCAATTGGAGGACCGTCTTCCCGATGACCGCCGGTTCGCCTTGCGAGCACTTCGCACACCACTCCCGAACCGCAGCCATCGATCCAGGTCCTGCCGCCTTTTCAATTGAGGCGATTTCACCGGCGGTAGCGCGCAAGCGAGAGGCCGGCCGGTAAAACCAACTGTAGTAGGGCGGAGCCGAGGTCTCGAAGGGGTTGTAGGTCTTTTCGTTGTCGGCCGTGGTAAAGCGCAAGCGACCTATCGTGCTCAATGAGTCGACGAAGACAATCGTCTTGGGAATCTCTGCCCCCGGACGTTGCTGACGTTGGGCCGCAGAGGGATCCGTGTAGTGAGAGTGGACGGTTGAGTCATTACGATTGTGCGTCGTACAGGCTAGTCCATTCGTTACAGCAGATATCGCCGCCTTGCCTTGACGAGTGTGAACAAACACGTGATGAAAGGTTCCGAAGCGCTCGAGTTCCGTGGCGTCCGGTTCAACGTGCTGCACTTGCCCGGGCGGAATGCTCAGTACGCGTGCGCAGTGGTCCACGGGTTCAGCCACCGTCGCACTCGCGCCTACCCAGGCCGGTTCGAACGCCGTATCAGAACGCAGGGTGCGCATTAGTTGGCGCAATCGTCGTACCAAGAAGATGCCCTGGCAGCCCGAAAGGCCTTCCATCAAGTGGATTTCGTCGAACACGACGACCTCCACTCCGGCGAAGTAGGTCTTCAAGGCGCGACAGTCAATCATTCGATTCTTGAGGGTCTCCGACGTTGTGAGGATGACCTCCGTTCGACGCTTCGCGACTTGTGGTAGCGCGTCCGCAAGTGAGGGTGTTCCGGTCAGGCCGATGCTGGGGGCCAACATTTGTCCCGCGTCGAGCGCAGGCTTTGTCGTGATCTGGGGCAGTCCGCGGGCCGTTAGTTCCGCATTTATTCCCTCAATAAGTTCCGAGAACGCGTGATATTGGTCCTCCACGAGACTCGTTCTCGGGTAGACGACCAGGGCCCGGTTCGTCCCTCCCTGATGGAGGAGCGACCGATAGACCAGGACCGTCATGATTGGGAGAGCAAACGAATATGTCTTGCCCGAACTCACGCCGGCTGTAACCATGGTCGCCCGATGTGGCGCCGTTGGGTTGAAGAGCGAATCGAGAACGCTCTCCCAGGCCCTTTCCTGGAACGCAGCGAGCGTGTCGCGGCCAGTCGAACGCTGGAGTCCGCTGCCAACGATGGCGATCGCGTTAGCCAATGCGGCGGGATCGGTCGCACGTGAGAAGATCCCCTGTTGTGCCCGACCCACCAGATGAGCAACTGCCGCTTGGATGCCGTTGGGCACTCGCCGAGGCCGATGCCGCGCCTGGAGTTCATACCCCACGTGCGCGCTGGCCGGTGCAAGACCGAAGCGCTCTCGGTTCGAAGCGAGCAGTCTTGTTAGCTCAGCAGTCCGACTCCGGACAGACCAACCATCCAAAGACTCAGGGAGAAACACCTGGCGTCGTATCCACGAAGGCGGCACCGCGTCGTCGAGATTGGCCATATCGGCCAGTTCCCATTGAGTATGAGAAGATTGTGTTGTCCCTTGTGGGGCGCGCTGTTCAATCTCATCCCATGGGGGCAAGAGCATGATCGTGCCATCGAGGCGAAGGTCACGAACGGCAGTCTCGAACACAGATCTAGTCGCGCCTGGAAACGCGGCGAGATAGGCTTGCGCGAGGTTAGTGACCGGAACGCGAAGCGATGACCAGTCGTTCCGCTGCAGGATCGGCTTCTCAAGTTCGTACAACAGGCGAAGAACGTCTGCATTGGCCATGAGCACTCCGTTGAAAGGGGCGAGTTAGAGAGAGCCGACGTGGAAGCGCGACTGAGCCTTCTTGGCTTGGAGCCACTCCAGGACCTTAGGAGTCACGTTTTCGAGGGTGGCTCCGCCGCCAGCGACCTCGAGGAGGAAGGCTGTCACTGCGGCGTCAATCCCAAGTTTGCCGAGTGCAGCAACGCGCGCCGGGACGTCTGCCTTCGCTTTCGCAAAGGCTCCGACGGATTCGGCTGTCGGAGTGCCGGCGTTCACAGCCGTTAGGGCGCGCGTCGCCCACGCCCGCAGTTCGCTGCCGACCGATTTTGTTTCAGGGATTCCAGCCAGGACCGCTCCCAAGTTTTGGAGTGGCGCGAACTCGGCTTCGACTAATGCTTTCCATGCTCTGGAGACGAGTGCCTCGATCCTTTGCACGGCGTCTTGAGCAGCCCTTACTGAAAAGCGAGCGTCTCTCAGTGGGTCGGCGTCAACGCTCTGTTCGAGAGTACGTCCAGCGCTCTCCAGTTTCGCGAGGTCCGCGGAGAGGTCTTTTGACACGACAAATGCCGTGCCCTGAAGGATCCGCAAGGCAGGTTCGATGCTCGCTAGTCGGTCTGGTAGCTCTGTGGCTCTCCGGACCTCGCCGACTGCCTGCGCGAGAGCCGCTCCGTATTGAGATCCTTTGCGGATTGATTCGCACAGCGGAACTAGTTGCTCCAAGCGCTGCAGCAGTTCGTCGCCTCTGGCGGGATCACTCAAGAGAGCACCCCTTTGAGTTGCCCTGCGCTGGTCACGAGTTTCTTGCCAAACTCGATCACCTCCGCCGCATCCTGGGGGGTGGACGCGTCACTCGCATGTTGCTCAAGGTAGGCGACGAGTGAGTCGATCAGGGCAGCAGTATCCTTGACGAGGGAGTGGATCGCTTCCAGTGAATCAGCAGGGGCACGGATGGCGTGGTCGAGGAGAACCGGGATAGGAACACCGCTGGGTAGGGCTTCCAGAGGCCGATTCGCGAGGAAGGCGGAAAGGTCGGGCAACGCGCTTCCCGGCCTCAGGAGAGCCTGCGTCGCCTCGTACGATTGGAACCAATCGGACAATGCGCCCGCCGAATGTTCGGGAAGGTCCTGTCGAACTCGCGCAAACGCCAGCGCGGCGCGGGCGATGTAGACCTGGAAACCAGTTGGCGCGGCAGTATCCACGACCCGGTTGGTTCGGTCGCGCAGACGGCTGATCTCCTTCGGAGGCAGATCTGAAAGCGCTTTGCGGGCCACGACGGCCGACGACGCCAATCCGCTTAACCACTTGGTCTTGACCGGTTGATCAGGGAGGCCGTCGGGGAACGGCACAAACCGGGCTTCCTCGGCCAGTGCACGAATCGCGGGTGCCGCGATCGCGACGTTGGCGACAACCTCGGTACTCTCTACAAGGCTCCTCAGTCGCCTGTGGAGTAAGAAGTCTCCAGCAAGTTGTTCGAGGACTGCGTTCCACGCGGACGCTCCCGGGCGTCGAGCAGCACCTCCCGGCGAGTCGTCAGAGAGAATAACCTTCCATTGCTCTACTAGTGGCGCCGCGGGACGCGTCTCGCCCCGAAGCCAGGCGCGCGTCAGCAGGACCTGAGCGACGGTTGCGCCGAACTCCCAAGGTACTCCTGTCTGAACCTCGGGAGCACGCGAAGCAATCCATTCCAAGACCACTCGACGAATGCGTTGGGCGAAGACACCGACGGCGTTGATGGCGACCTCGTACTCCTGAGGAGCCAACAGACCGTGCTCAAGTCGAGCTGACCACTCGAGTCCCCGTGCCGCCCATGCGACACAGGGAACAACCACGTTCCGATGGTCGGTCCGACCCGAACCCTGGAGACGGATTTCCCCGAGGGCCTCCAGGGCAAACAGGTGAGGCACGTCCTCATCCTTCCACGCGATTTGCTTCACGAAGGCCTCGGCACGCGTCCGCCAGAAGCCGTCGTCCTCGACCTTCTTTGTTCTCGTCCAAGCGAGTAGTCGTTCGAGCTGCTCATCGATCTTTGTTTTCGGGCCAGAACGTCTGGCAGGCTTCGATGGTCCCTTCGCGGTAACGATGGGACTGGGGTCCACGTTTTCGGGACTATTGTCGGACTCAGGTGGGCGCACTGGTGGTGCAGCAGTCGTGGGTGGCCTCTTCTGAGGCTGGGGGACGGTTGGCGACGGACTCTCAGGCGACGATAAGCCCCAGGCTCGGAATACGCCTTCTGGCACGCCGGCCCATTCTCCGGGCGCATCTCCTTCAGGCGGGAAGCCGCCGTCGCCCCACCAAGCGACCGTGATCGTCAATCGCTCCTGTTGCTCCCGTGGGGCTCTTTCGATCAGGTCGTGGGCAAGGCCGCGGACCTCTCTGTTCGGCATCGGATGCCACTCGGTTTGCACAGTCGCAACGGGGAACAGACCTGCCCGAATCGCTGACTCGGCGGCGAGCGATGGCGCAAGAACACCTTGAATGAGCGCCCTGGGCGTTTGCAGAAACATGGCACCCTTCGGGTCCCGAAGCGCTGTGAACATCCGCTGGATCGTCTTGCCGGTGAATGGGTAAAGACCTACCCCTTCGACTTCGCCAAACGCTGTGTGGCACTCGGTCTGGTGAGAGCAAGTCAGGCATTTATTCGCGACGCGCACCGAGTCTCGCGACGCGTGTTCGATTTCCGCCATACCCGCGCGGACGGCACGTAAGTACCTTGAGGCAAATGCCACTTGCTCTGAGGCATCCTCGAGTCCAGAGACTCCTTGAAAGGAACCCGCGGCTGCGCCAAAGCGAATATGGTGCGTGATCCTCTGAACGACGTTCGCCTGCGGCGTCACGTGCTGACGAAAATACGCGGGCGTGATGCCAACAACACTCACGATGTCGCAGAAGTCGTGTTGTGTCGCCGAGGTCTCTTGCAGTACGTACAAAAGTTCCTGGTCAACTCCCTGGGCGCCGGTGAAATCCTCCAAGAGCAGAATCAGTCGCCGGCCCTCCTGCTTTAGGGTGCGCCTCAGATCCCGGAACATCTTCTGCAGCGCGGGGCCGCTGATCCCCATGACAGATTGAATAGCGAGGCTCAGACGCGAATTGAGCGCAGCCAGAAACTTGCCTGCATTCGGCGCCGACACGGACAGATCTGCGTCGTCGGTCCCAGGAGTACAGTCCTCCAAAGCCGAAGCAATCGCCTGGGATTCCTGTCGTAGCAAATGTGCCAATCTGATCGCCCCGGGGCCCACGTTTTTCCCGCGGAGCCCCGCCAGCGGTTGCATTAGTTCGAGGACATCGCGAGCCGTAAACTGAGCAACCTTTGAGTCCCGATCTGCGCCCCTCGTCAGGACCTCCAAGACTCGCTCGGGCCCTTTCCAATGCGTTCTCACGGCCTCCGACTGCAGCATGTCGGACAATCCGTGCTTCTCGCACCAGTCCTCGTCGCCGAGTGGTTCAGCGAGGGTTCCCGAGCGGCAGAGATTGCCCAACTGGAGAAGTAAGGAGCCTCTTTGTCCTTGATCCGTGAGTTTGTGCCTCGGAACGATCGACTCCAGACTCCCGGCTCCTTCCTTCGAGAGTTTGTCCTTGAGCTGGCGCAGCGTTCCGTCAAGAGTTCCATCAGCACGTTCAATCAGAACTACGACGTCGTTGCACAGGGGCCAGTTGACCTTGAGCCACCGGATAAGATGTGACTTGCCTGAGCCCGCTTCGCCCTCCACGACGCACATCGCATGGCGTCGCTCTGGAGACGACAACGCATCAAGAACACCGTCTTCTGTCGACCGGGACACGTTATGTGCCTCGGTTCCAGTCACGGTCAACTCAGTGATGGGCGAATGAATCGCACGAAAAATAGCTTCGTTTCCCTCCAGCGCCAACGGCCGGAGAAGCTTCGTCGCTGTCGCCGCGTCCCAGCACACGTACCGTTCAAACATCACTTGCCTCGCCCCGCTCGACATAGCTGAAGTTATTTCGTGAACTCAACGGATCTGGAAAGAGAGCGACACCCTTCTTGGAATCGCCCTCCATGCCGCACTTGAGTACTTCGTTGTTCTCGAGAGCTCGAAGCGCCTGACTGAGGACTCGAGAAAGTTGACCTTGCGGTGGTCGCACCTGGGCCGTATCGCACGCTTCCCGAAACAGGACGCCACCGTCAAGATACGGGAATGCCTCCGCGATGGGCGCGATGAACGTCGCCGCGTCCAGGCGCGCCTTCGAGGGAATCAAGATCAAGAGCTCCTCTTCGATTCGCTTCGATGGGTCAGGCAGGAAGCCGCGGGTTCCGGGAAGGTCGTTCCATCCGAGCCCTAGGAACGACATCCAATCTTTCCAAGCTGGCAACTTTGTGGTGTTGAACGATTTCTCATCCTCGCTGGCATCGTTTCTTCCGAGCGCGGCTGCAATATCGCGGGCCAAGTCACTCGCCGTCATACCCACCAACGCTGCGGTCCCATTGACCTCGGAATACGCGACACACCACGAGTAAGCGCGCAGCAGTACAGCGTCCGCCGCCTCTGTGGGGAGGCCTCGGAGATGGGCATGGACGTGACGCGCTAATTCCCGATGGGTGGATGGGAGCTCGCAAGAACTCACCCATTCATCCCGGTCTGCGTCGAGCAGCTTCAAATCCCGCGCTACCCGGAAGACTTCGGTCACGCGTTGCGCCTTCTGCTTGGTGTCCTCGTCGGTCAACGCCGTGCTGTCTGCACTTCGGTACTGAGGGGTCAACCACTCCTTGGCGTCAGTGATCTTCACCCGTCCGCCCAGGGCTCGTACCAGAGACACGAGTGAAAAGACGCGCTCCGGACGAGCAGTCGGAGTCGACAAGAGGCTCATGTGTTGAACCAGTCGCGAGTAAGGTCTTGCTCGGCAATTGGCGCCTGCGATGAGAGATGCTGTGCGAGAGGAACCCCCGTTTCTCCGAGATCTGGCGACAGCACAAAGACCAGGGGCAGTTCCCGCCAGCGCGCCTCAAAGTGGATGCGTAGAGCAAGGCAGTTCTTCCTCACCCGTTCGGGTTCGTGCGCACTAGCACCGATGAGGACTGCCGTAGGTACACGGGTTGGCGGAATATTCTCGCCAAGTAGGAGCGTGAACCCCAAGTCGAGGTTTGCCTCGCAAACGCTTCGCTCGAGTGCGCCTATCATGTCCGTTGTCGTCACGAATTGCTCGATTCCGCGGCCGGCCAGGCGTGCCACCAGGCGGTCGAGGTGGCGGACAAGCGTTGCTTCCTCCGGGTTGACGACCCAAGCACCTCCTGAAAGGAGGCAGGGCCGGAGCCACGCGTGATCCGACCACGCGGAACCGAACTCGGTTCGATTTGGAAGCGTGCGCGGACGCTCGCCGACCTCCACACACACCGAGCATCGGCCACATGGCCACGGGGCCCCGGCGGACTCCACCATGTCGAATAACAGCGTCCGCGAGCAACCCTCGTCGCGATTGAGAAGCAAGCGTTCGAGGTCGATCGCCTTTTGGCGAGCAGCGCTCACCTCAGATTCTCCGAGGGACAGAAAGGGTGCCAGAACCTTATCGAGGTCACCTCTGTCGGTCACGACGTCGGGTCGCAACACCTCGGCCACCCACAGTTCGGTTCCCAGTGCCGTCGAGTCGTCCCCAACAATTCGAAGCGCTCCCGAGCGCTGGAGTAGCGTCATCAGCGCTTCGTTCCACTGCCGGTTCAATTGGCCCGTCACCTGCTCGAGACCCTCGTGCCTCGCATCGAGCGCCACCTTGATAAGCAGGCCGCCTGATTGACTGTGGCTTAGATAGCCTTTGGAAGTGGCCTCGTACAGAATGGCACGCCAGCGGCGGACTGCCGTCTCCGGGCGCATCCAACCGTGAACGGCCAGGCTCGCTGCGGTCGAAGCATCACCGTTGGTCCACAAGCACAAGGACAGGGCCTGATGGCCGTCGCGGCCGCCGCGGCCAATTTCTTGATACAGACGCTCTGCACTCTCAGGTAGACACGCGTGAACTATCGATCTGACGTTCGCCTTGTCGACACCCATGCCGAACGCCGAAGTCGCAACAACCAGGTCAAGTTCACCGAGTGCCCAAGAATCGAGCACCTGCTTTCGGCGCGCGGGGTCATCAATGTCGCCGGTGAATTGGGCGAGGCGTTGATACCCCCTCTCGCGAAGCCGGCCGTACAGGCTGTCCGCGTCCTCGACCGTCGTCGTATAGATGATCGCTGGCCGAGGAACTAGGTCAGCGACTTGGACCACAAGGGCGTCGCGTTCCGCTCCGGAAGGACGATGACACCAGACAAAATCGAACTCATCGCGTGGTTCGGCGACGACCACTTCCTCAGTCGGTCCGGTACCTGAAAAGTCCTTAGTCAGACTCTGCCGAAGGGCCTCGTCGATGGTCGCTGAAAGGAGCAGCGTTCGGAGGGCAGGTTGTCGAGATCGCAGGTCGCGGACGAGGCCCGGGAGTCGCTGGAAGTCCGGCCGGAAGTATCGGCCCCATGACGCAATGATGTGAGCTTCGTCCACGACGACCGCAACCAGGTGACCCCCCTCATGCCCCTCGGCCGCCTTGCTAGCGACCTCCTCGAGTACATTGGATGCACCTCCGAATGCCATCTCCGGCGACAGAAGCAGAATGGGAACGCTGCCGGCGCTAAAGGCCTCGAGCGTGCGGGCACGCTCGGTGTAATTCGTGCCGCCGACGAGGGCCCTCGAGCCAGAGAGGCCCGGTATCGTGGCCAGAGTCCGCGCATGGTCCTGCGCAAGTGCTACCGTGGGAACGATCACGACGAGGCATGCCGTCGGATCGGCCTCCCGCCAACGGCGTAGTCCAACCTGAAATAGTGCACTCTTGCCCCAACCTGTGGGCAACGCCGCGACGAGGGTCGCTCCGGCGGGCATCATCATCACGGCGTTGAGGGCCGCCTTTTGTCCATCCGATGCGAACCGCTCGTAGGGGCTCAAGCGCCGAAGAAAAGAACTGGCGGGCTCTGGGTGAGTATTTCGCCTGAGGTTGGGGTCGGCCGGCAGGGCCCATTTCAGGTCGGGGATCGCTTCGAATGCTGGGTGGACGGCCGACATAGCCAGCAGTACCTGACCAGAGGCGTTAGCTCGCGTGAGTCCGAAATCCGCCAACGACATTGAATGAACGCTTTGCAGCAGACTGGCTGATACCCGGAGGTGGCCATCGGCCAGTCGCACCAATTCGCGAATCTGCGCTGCGGCATCCCGCCCCACCGCCCCTTGCCCAATAACTCGTGCACACGCCGTCATCGCAGCTAGGCGCCACCGTTCGCGTTCCTCGCTCGCTCCGATGCAAGCGCTCGCCAACATCGACGCAGCATTCTCCCAATCGACGCCCCCAAGAGCGTGTTCCACCTCGCTCCTATCGAACATCAGCGCCCATCGCTTCCGACGACGATGGCCACCCCATCAATCACGACCGAGGGGGACCGAACACTGGTCATTAGCCCCTCCCGTTCACGCAGGGCTGTGGTCGCGTCGTCAGAACTCGGATCCGTCCCTCGTGAGCGAAGATAGGCCAGTTCGGATCGTAAGACGTCATCAAGTTCATCCGCGGCCGCGCCAGATTCTCCTGCCTTCTGCGCACGTATTGCCTTGCTCGCAGCCTCGACTGCAGCTCTTAGACCAATCCAGAGCCCCGGGAACCGCTCGGCGACCGCCGACATGTGGTCGGGATGGCACTTGCGGTCGGTAGACCGGAGGTCGTTGGTCAACCCCTGCAACAGCGTTCCGGGAGGAACAGGCGAGGCCTCTCCGTCCGGTTGAAGCTCGAACACTGACCGCACCCATTCGACCGGGAGGTAGTGTTCCGCGCGTCTCAGAATCGCCGCTGAGAAGCCGTCCGGCAATGCTGTCTCGTCAGGACCGAGGCGTCCAACCACAACAACGAACACTCGCCCCCGGCCGTTAGTTCCGAGGTCGCGAAAAAAGGCCGTCGCCCGCGCGTCATTTGCCTCCAATGCGTCTTGGAGAAGGGCGTCAACGAGCAGATGTCCGGGCGCGAAGTACTGCAGCGCGGGGTCCTCCCTTGCCGCGTTTCTGAGGAAGGTTCCCGTCTTGATCCAGTCTCCTGGTCCAAGAGCGGGCAAAGGCGCGTCCAGCCGTTCGGCACGAACTTCGACCTTTACGCTGTTCGCTTCTTGCGGAATGAGTTCGACATGACGTTCCCTGCACCAATCACGCACAAAGCCCTCATCTTCGTCGCCCGAGCGATCGCCCACGAGGTCGGCCAATTCCTTGGCTCGCTCGAGTTCCGGGCGCGTCGCATCAAGGAAGAAAGAAAAAGCCTCGTCGATCCTTTTCTCTTCGGCCTCGAGTGTGGGTTGCAGTTCCTCTGCGAGGCGACGGAGTGCCTGCGCTCCTCCAGCAATAGCGGCACGAATGAACTGCTGGAACCGAGGCAGCAGGTATTCGAGTCCGCCAATCGACCGCTCGTAGACGCGAAACACCTCGCGGTGGAATTCGAGGAACGCAGCTTCCAACTCGAGGGGTCCGGTTATCGCGATTGAGTGGACCGTTCTGTCTAGATCCCGGCCGATTCGATCGAGACGACCGATGCGCTGCTCGATCCGAGCAACGACGGCGGGCTGGTCCAGGTGCACAACAGCGTCAGCGAACTGGAAATTCTTTCCTTCGGCTCCGGTCTCGTCCGCCAAGAGCACAACGCACTTGGTACGTCGCTCGAACCGCCGGCCGACTTCAGCGATCTCGTCGTCACTGAGGTCATGAGTCATGACCGCGACCGCATCAGTGCCCAATGCTGCGCGCAGAAAAACGGCAAGTTCCTCGATCACCGGGCGCGACTCCGAGAAGATAAGCGTCTTCTGTCGTCCGCCCTCAATATGGTCTCCCAGCCACTCGCGCAGCGCGACGAACCGCCCAGGAGCCTGCGCTTCGGCTTGGCACCAGCGTTGTACTTGCGTGAGCGTTCCCTCCAGCCAGCTCCTCTCCTCAGGGAACGTTGGACCGACCCCTATGTACTGCCGCAGCGCGGCCTCTTCCTCGGCAGGTCCGAGGTCCGCCGCCAGTGGGTCGAGTCCGTCCAGTGCAGCGGCATCCGTTTGAGCACTCGGAATTGCCGCGAGGCGAGCTTGGAGGATGTGTTGGAGAGCTCGAGGTGTCGTACAGACGTGGCGCGACCAGAAAGCCTTCCAAATGACGGGGACGTCAGATCTGGCGACGAGATCCGTTACTTGCTCAGTGACTGCAACTTCGGCGGGGCACGGCTCGTATTCGAGATGTTCCAGTTCCCGGGAGGCGTAACGAGTTCCGTACTCACCGAGCGTCTGGCGACGCGTCCGGATAATTCGTCGGTCGAGCCGATAATGCTCTTGGATATGGGCAACTAGTTCTTCAGCCGCGTCGCCATCTCCTTCTTCCATTCTGGAAAGGCGTTCGACCACAATGGGATCATCAGGGAAGAGGCCCTTCCACTGCGCAGCTAGGTCGCGAGCATCCTGCTCTTCGATTTCTCCCCGCGCGAGGAGAGCGGCAACCAACTCTTCAGAAAAGAGCAGCCTCTCTGTGATTTCCCTTTGGGGTTCGAGACGTTTCGCGAAGTCAGGCTCAGCTACATGCCCGTAGACTGCGGGCGCGACCAACTTCAGGAGATCGAGCAGTCCCTTGTCATCGCCGCGCCCCGGAGTGGCAGTCAAAACGAGGCAACCAGATGCAGCTGCCGATACGTGGCGAAGAGGTCTTGCGAGTTCGGGCCAATTGGCGACGTGGTGCCCCTCGTCCACCACCAAGAGGTCCCAGCGCTGCCTCGTTACGACGGCGAGGGCCTTGGGGTGCGTGCGGAGCATCGACGTGCTGACGATGAGGCGGTCGCTCTTGAGGAGTACCTCCATCGCCTTTTGCGAGCGAGCTCCCGGGTCGTACCGAACGGCATCGACGTGGGTGAAGACTCGCCCACCGAAGCGACCATAGAGTTCGGAGAGCCATTGTCGACTGGTAGTGCCGGGCGACACTATCAGGATTCTCAGGTTGGGCTTCGCCGCCAGTAGGGACTGGATCACCAACCCGGCCTCAATGGTCTTCCCGAGTCCAACTTCATCGGCGAGAAGGAACCGCGTTTCGCGGTCGAGGAGGCACCGTCGGGCGGCGTAAAACTGGTGAAAGAGCGGCTCGATGCGCGCGCCAAGAAAGGCGGGAATTCCTTCCGAGTCGCGCTTCCACACGGTAGTCCGCTCGAGAAGTCGGAGCCTCGCGAAGAATCGCCTTGGCCCACGCCAGCCATTCATCTCGAGGCGAGAAACGGGGTCATCGCTATCGGCCCTTAAGACTCGTAGCGACTCCTCGGGCAGAACCTCCCCTCCCGCCTCGGTATGGACTACGTAGGACCAGAGTCCTGCAGGGGTCGCTTCACCGTGGAGACCAATCACGATTCCTGCGCGCGGTTGTCCCCCCTTTTCCCGCGGAAGGATGGCGACAGCTGTCCGCGCAGGCAAACACCAGCGGCCGAGGCTGGCTCCTCTTCGCTTGTAGCGCCGTGATTCGCCCGCGGTTGACACCACCACGAACTCTGCGTCGCAGGACACAACTCGAAGGTCGAGGGCGTCAGGATTCTTAGGGTCTCTGAGGAGAGCGCCGCAGGGAAGGTGCTCCATCGCCTCTCATCTCGTCGATTGAGCCGTGGCTCTGAACCGCCACAGCACCCGGCCGACACCGCATCTCGCGGAACAGAATATCAGCCGCCCCACGCTCACGATAGGGCGGAGACACGCGCTGACCACTCTCCACCGATCTCAGGAAACCCGAGCTTCAGCCCCGCTCGGCTCCACGACGAAAGGTCGCGAAATTCCCTTGGATTCCGAGACGATGTGCCTCAGTCGAGGTAGAGCCAACGATCTGCGCGTTGCCCGAGAGCGACTCGGGTACATGACAAGGTGAACGGTCTGGCGGGGTAGTTGGTGCAGACGGCATAGCCGACGAACGTCCGATTCTCCGAAGAGAACTGGCGCAGCCACTCGACGTCGTAGTCCGACACGGCGCCTTCGTTGTGCTTCCATTCGAGGACGCTTAGCGGAGGCACGGTCGCCCTGCCGCTCTCGTCCCAGGCGACCATTCGGGGGCCGGGCCACAAGACGATGTCCTTCAGACCTGTGCCTTACTGGTCCCGCTGTTCGTGAGGTTTGCCTGGCCGGCAATTTGCGGTGCCGCCACCTCGATGGAGATCTGGGCTGGATCGTTGAGGACGGAGCCCACCACGTAGTGGCGCACGAGATGACCGAAACAGAATAGGCTGACAACTTCGCGCTCGCGCCGTCCCTTCCAAAGGCCTTGGGAGAGTTCTTGGGCAAGAGACGTCAGCGACCGCGCGATAGTCTGATCCAGCTGACTGATTGAATCAGCGTCCATCGGCAACGGAGTCCCTCGCCTCTTTCGATGCCACCGGCGCCGATTCTGGAAGGGTAAGGAACGGCGAGCGGCGGGACCGCATCGGGATCCGTATAGACGCGCCACCTCCGCGAGCTGGGCCGATCAGCACCCGACCCCTCTTGGTCTATGGCGACGGCGTCCCTACTACTGACGGGGCATAGGTCTCTGGGACGCGACCGACGCGGCTCGCTATCTTACGGTCAGCCGATCCTGATTCTACCAGCGCGCAGATTCGGGCGGCGTGCATTGGCGTGACCGTCCCGCCCACACGCAGGGGAAAGAGCGCACTCGCGACACTTCATCTCGTCCAGAAGGACTGGACAGTCCCCGCTCATGCCGTGGTGACAGAGCACGTAGTCAAAGCGAACAGGATCGATCGGATCGATCCGTCGGAGGCTCGCAGTGATCTCTTCTGCAGTACGCCACGATAAGTCAGAACGCTGGGTGAGTCCGAGGTATCGGGCAATTCGAGCGATGTGCGTGTCGAGCGGGACCAATAAGGCGGAACGAGGCACGAAGTCCCTCCACACGCCGACGTCGACGAGGTCAGGCCCGCGCACCATCCAGCGGAGGTACAGGTGCCAACGTTTGCATGCACCTGCCAGACTTGCGTCCGGCAATAGGTGTCGGAGGCCCCGCGATCCTCGGCGGTAGAGAAGTTTTCGAACAGGCGGCGTGGAGTTGCCCCCGTCGAACCGGACCACCTAGACGTTGGCGGTCGCTCTCCTGTACTCCCTGGGTGACTGCATCCGCAAGCCTTT
>WNFY01001564.1_pt1 | contig 29220 bp, 21 predicted proteins | sample 5400091 | NCBI WGS metagenome assembly WNFY01 (sample SAMN13153364, study PRJNA577476) | soil metagenome | isolation source: 60 cm soil or saprolite under grassland replicate 1 | place: USA:California | collected 2016-06-15 | reverse complement strand
GTCCGGGCCCTCGCCCGAATGCCGCGTCAAACGCGATCTCCATATCGCCGACGACTTCGACCTTTCCCGAGACGATATTCGACAGCAGTCGTCGTGTGATGGTCGCCATCTGCGGACGCAGAGCTCCAGCGACTCCGGCACACGTGCCTGTGATGTTGTGGGGTGAAATGCCCGCTTGCGTGCAGGCTTCGTGGATAGCCTGTTCAAGCGATGTCCGGGCGCAACCTTCACCAACACGCACGACATTGCAGGCGCCGGCAGTCCCCTTGCCCAGCGTCGAGTGTTCGTCGCCGAGAACGCAGCGGGTCTTCGTGCCGCCACCGTCGATCCCAAGAAAGAATGCCACGTGAAAGATTTTAACCCCAGAGTTTGCAGAGAGAGCGCGCATATCGCAGAGAAGAGCTCCTAGCGGCAAAGATCGCGAAGAACGAAAGGCGAAGCATGGCCCTTGCACGCTTCGCGATCCACTTGCTCCGTCGAGGGCCGCTCCTCAGAACGCTTCGTTTATCGTGATCTGTTGGACTATGTCCTCGAGTTTCTGCTGCTCAACAGCTTGCTTGTTACGCAAGTCGGCAATTTCAATGTTCAACTTCGAGAGCCGGTCTTCCTGTGAATCGAGCTGCTTGGTATAACGCAAAAGCAACGCCTTCTCTTCAGCGCTTCCCTTTAGCGCCTTCATGTTCTCGCGAATGCGCGACTGATCTTTGTTGATTGCGTTGAGTTCGTCGCTACGGCTCTGAATCTCAGACTCCAAACGCGTGACCTGATTTTTCTGCTCGAGCACGCGACGGAATGCAGCCTCGAGGGCGGGCGTCATTCGGTTCTCCACCGAAAGAAGCTGCACCTGGTGTTCTGTGAGGTCGGTAAGCTGCGAGTTCGTAACCTGAGGATGGAATTCCTCGACTGCGAGTTCACTCGTCTTGGCTGGTTCAACTGCAACACGAAAACGATACTGCGATGCCGAAGTCTCTTCCGGTTTGTTGCCGTCCGCCAGCTTCCAGCCATCGCGAACCGGATGTTCGATCACAACCTGGCGTTGCATCGTATCCGCGTTGTGGACGCTGTAGGTCACTTTGCTGCGTTGTTCGCGTGTGATAAAGAGAACTCCCTTGGAAATCCCCACGCGGCTGACCGGTTGATCTTTGAAGTCAGCTTGGGCGGAAATTTTCACCGCGGTATCCGCTGCATAGGAAAGCAGGCGGCGTTCGTCGGGATGAATTGTGGCGATGAGTCCTTCTCCCGCGAACGTGCCGTTATCAATGATGTTGAACGTGCCCGAGTCCAATGTTTGGCCGCTGGCGTTCTTGATCCAGAGCGCTCGGAGCGGCGCTTGATTGCCGTTAGCAGTCCAGAGCGTGACCTTCTCGACATCAATGCGAGATTGCAGAATTGGCACTAACGCGGATTGGTTTTTGCCGATTGTGATGTTCTGCTTGAGGTTGTATTCGAAGTAATCGCCGAGATCTTTGCTCTCGGCAGCGGGCTCGTTAAGTTTCGCGTATTGCTCCAGCCGATCATATTCTTTGGGCGAATTCGCGGCAGGGACTTGCAACCTGCTGTCGAAGCTCTTCTCATATTGATACAAGTTGCCTGAAGTACTGCCATGAATTGATCCCGTGACTCCGCTAATTGGTCCTCCGAGCAGTCCACCTGGGACGCCGCCTACCACGCCCTTCGCGGGAGCGGGTGGCGGAGCTTCCTCTGCTTCGACCATCGTAGCCTCATGCGTCTGGGGTGTCAGCATCGCCGATTGCGGCAAGGCGACCACTGGCCTCCGCGCGTACAACGGCTGCGAGATGTCCTGAATGAATGATTGGGGCGCACCGGCGATGAGGGACAACTGCACGTCTTTCCAATCTTCCCCGATGGTGTTGTCCACAATCGCCCAGCCCTGAAGTAGCGGCTTCTCGCCAGGTTTTTCGGACAAGATGATTCGATACGTGCTCTTCCATACGGGCACTTCGCTGATGTAGCTGACGAAAACGTTGCGCTCGCCAGTGCCCACGGCAGAAATCGTCATGCGCCTGAGATCACGCGCACGCGATGAGCCAACCAAGTTCAAATAGCGTCCGACTTCTTCGTTGAGATCGTGTTCGGCCAGCCGTACGGACACCGCCGGCGCAAGCTCGAAATTTCGCATTTCGCCCGAATCGGTCACAACGGAGAACAGCGTCACGTGATAAGTCGCGCCCGAGTCATTGGTGCGGTCCTCCTGCTCGACGCTGAGCAACCGGCCAACGGCACTCTCGCCCTTGCCTCGAACTTCGACTCTTGCGCCCCGTAGCGCGGAAAGGAAATCGGAACGGCTCACCTGCTCGCCAAAGGGCAAGCGCAACGCCTTGAGGCGTTCGTCAAGAGGCGCAATAGAGTTATAACGAACGCCGGAGATGTGACCTTCGCCGAGATCAACAACCGTTAGTGATTTGAGCACGTCATTCAGTTGGGCCGTGGTGAAATCGATGGCGAGTTCCTGATCCCCATGCACTTGAGCTGAATGCTCAAAGTACCCGACTCCGTTCTTGTAGAGCACGACGCGCTTGGCGGGCAGGCGAGTCGAGTCACTGGTGACCGCCGATTGCGCAAAAGGTTTAACTGGCTTGAGAGTTTCGGCCTTTTGTTGCGCTTGAATCAGCGCAACCCAGGCAAAGAAGAAAAAAATACCCCAACGGCAACTGCGCATGTCGCACCTCCAAGGTGGATAACAGAAGAACGTTGAGTATGAATACTCGTGCGATGCGGCATGCGATAAATTTCGTTGCACACAAAGAGCGGACGGGCGCCTGCGCCCGGATCAGAGGCAAAGGACGAGATCCTTGGATCCGTTGCGCCACGTACATATTGACAACTACGTCGTTCGCCAAGTTCCAATAGGGCAAGAAGGAAGTAGGAATAGTAGAAGCTGACCGAAAGCTATTAACCGCAGGGGTCGCTAAGACGGCGCGGAGGGCGCGAGAGAACACAAATCCCACAAAGCGAGGAGAATCAATCGGAACGATAAGCCAAGCATTTTCCAACGCTTGGAGAATCCTCTGCGATCCCTGCGGTTAAGAGCTTTGAATCTTGTTTAGGAAGGGCGTTATTGCGCGCGGACGACCAGCGTCCCGGCAATCATGTCGTGCAGGGCCTGTTTGCGCTCGGTAAATCCAGCCATAATGTAGCCGATGAGGAGAATCATTCCCGAAATGTACTTGGCAAAGTGGCGTCCACTGGCGCGGGCAAAAGAGATGCGCCTGCCCTTCATGTCGGTCACTCTGAGACCCAGCGCCATCTTGCCGACGGTGGCCTGCTTGGAAGAACTTTCCATTGCTGCTTCATAAATCCAGCCAGCGCAAAGGAAAAGAGCCGAGCGCACAATTCCTCTTACGAGATCCACCCCGATCATCGGCATGCTGACCGAACCACCCGCAAGGCCGATCGCCACAGCAAAGATCGCCGACACGGGCCAAATCACAGCGCCGAGCAGGATCAGGTCAATTATCACTGCTACAAAGCGTATCCAGAATCCGCCGTAGTGAATTGTAGAGGTCGAGGCTGAGTAGCTAACCGCCGGAGGCTGCCAGGCCGGACTCTGCGGCCTTGGCGAGACTTCCGGTGTTGCGGGCGGAGGCGCAGGTGCCTGAACTTCGCCCGAAAAGGGTGCCCCACAATTTGCGCAGAATTTCGCGAGGGCTGAGTTCTGTGCCCCACAACGGTTGCAATAGATAGCGCCGTTGGCCATGAGCCGTGAATCATAAATAGCCCGGCTCTTGGTTGTAAAGGCCGCCGTATCCGCCTACCTCCCGCAGTGAAGACGCCCAAAAAAACTGGTGAAACGCGAAAACTATAGTTACCTTCCCAACGGTGGATGGGCCTTCCATACTTGACCAACGGTATCTCTGCGTGGAGGCGACCGCGAAGGTGTTTCAGGCAAGGATTTTGAATGTCCGATAACAAACAAATCAAGGCTCTTGGCCTGCGTTTCGCCCGCGCCCTGCAAATGACGCTCAAGACCGCGATCATGTTCACGGTCGAGCACAAGAGTGTGGAGCGGCCCATTCAGCAGAGCTTCCTGCTCGTGAACAATCTGCTCAAAGAAAGCGGGCAATTCACCTTCGGATTTATTGACAACCAGGTGATGCTCAACAACGTGCTCACCACCGACACTACTCTGCGCCAACTGGAGACGGAATTCTTGAAACGCGGCATCGCCGCGGTCACGTTCGAGCCGGGACTCACGCTCGGTCGATATAAGAGAGTGGTGAGTCTGCTGGCCGCTCCGAGCAAAACCATTGACGAAGTGGGCGGGCTCTTGAGTTTTCTGGACCAGAACGAAGTCGAAGGCGCGCGAATTTTGCCGGCTGCCAAGAATCAGAAAAAAGACGAGCACGGCGACACCATTATTGAGACCGACTCCGAGTCCTACATCCTTTCGAAGCAAATGGCAGAGGAACAGACCGGGCGCGATTTCCTGGATTCCATCGATGCGTTACTGGAATCGGCTTGTTTTGATCCTTCCGTGCGGGGCGAGGTCCTCGCCGACTTTGCAACCCAGGGCGTAGACGGCTCGGGTTATGGCGTGCCCATCGGCGTACCCCAACTCGTGGTGCTTAAAGACGGCGAGACGGTGTCATCCGGTGATACGGAATCGGGTTCCAACTCCAGTGGATCGAATGGACCGGGTTCGAGCTCTGGCCGAAATGGACCAGGCGGGAATGGATTTGGGGGAACTGGTACTGACGGAGAAGCTTCCGGCGGAACCAGCAGCGGCCGAGGACACGGTAGAAATCTCGTCTCCAGAGGACGATCGCTGGAAGAAGACGGCGAATTCTACGGCGGATTTGCGGGCGGCGGCGGTAGTGGAAATGGCGGATGGCGTCGCGGCCCGGGAGCCAGCAACTTCATGGATCTAGTGGAGCAATCGGTGCAGCGCTCCCTACTCGAGGAAGAAGGCAATCCGCAAAAGTCGTATACGTCGCTGGCGCGCATTCTGCGCAACATGGGAGTGGACAAGGTCCTGGCGCACTTTCCGGCTGAGCGCCGGGAGGAATTGGCGAGTCTGCCCCCCGAGCAACTGGCCACAGAATATATCGCAGATACGGCCTTGCAAATCGCCGGAACCAAACTGCAGGCCGCGGAAGGCAATTCGCAAAAGCTTCTCATTGAAGAAGACGTAGTACGAGTTCTGGCGCGTAGCTTGCAAGCCACCCACATGGCGGACCGGTTGGCGCAAAAGCTCGCGCAATTCATTCAGGATTTTGCCGTCCCGGCGCACATGCAGGAGAAGATACGCGAGGAGCTGCACTGGAGCGCGCTCCATCCCGCTAAAAAGTACACCCGGCTGATGGAGATCAAGCACTATTCGCCGACCGAATTCCGGCGCTTGACCGATCTGTTGAAGGAACTCATCGCGCAGCGAGAGGTTGACCGTGCGACCGCCCTGGCTGGTCACTATTTTGAATTCCTTGACGACGCGAACGCACAAATTGACGCGGTGGAACTCGGTCGGGCTCCCGACTTGATTCGAACTGTTCCATTGGCGCACGCAGGCTTTGGGTCCAAGACCGCGGAACGCCTGGTGCGAGTTTTGGTCCGTGAAAACCTGTCGGACTTCAGTCACGTTCAGATAGCAAGCGCTCTAACAGTTTTGTCCCAGGCAGTAGCCGCATTTGAAGGCTTCCAAACCGTGCAAATGGTCGGGACCGCGCTGGAAACTTCGTTAAAGCGGGACCCCGCGAAACACAAGAAGTGCTGTGAAGTGGGGCTTAACCGTCTTCTTCCCCCCGCGGCGATCGAGCGCATCATTGAGATATTTTTGCAGCAACGCGGGGACTCGGCCTGGAGCAAGACGGCGTCCTCGCTGCTGCGGTTCGCGGCGCCGGGCAGCATCGTTGCGGTCTTCAACCATTTGATTGACGAACAAGATGCCAGAAATCGGTTAGCTCTGATGCGCCTAGTGGGCCAGCTTGGACCCACCAGCGTCCAGATCGCATACAAATACATGACCGACGAGCGCTGGTACGTCGTAAGAAATATTTGCGGAGTGCTGGCCGAGATGAAAGACCCTGACTTGGCTGACCACATTACTCCTGCACTCGAACACACAGATGCACGGGTACAGCAGGCGGCGCTGAAGGCCCTGATCAGCAGTCGAACCGTGCGCGCGGCGCCCGTGCTGGCTGCGTCTCTTTCGAAGTTTGCGCCCAGCGTTGTGGATGAGGCGCTAGATGAGCTGATGTTTCTGCGCCACGTCAAAACTGTCGCTGCTCTTGAAGAATTTATCGGCAAGGGAAACCGCAATCTCGCCGGCTCCCGAAAAGCGCTTCAGGTCCTCGCCGTCATTGATGATGATGACGCCCTGCATGCATTGGCCCGGCTGTTTCACCGCGAGGAACTTGATAGCAGGCTGCGGCGTGCCGCCCTTAACGCGCTGTGCCAACATCAGTCTCCCGTCGCGGTGGAACTGTTGCAACAACTTGCTGCAGCCCACGGACCGTTGGCGGACGAGGCGCGCGCCGAGCTCAAAATGCGCAGATCCAGCTAGTCCCAGCGATCGCCGAAAATATTCGAACTTTTGGGAGTACCGTGGAAGAGCGGCGCTTCAGCGCCGCGTCGAACCCTTTGAAAACGGGTGCGGGCTTCAGTCCACCAAGAGCTGCAAACGAAGGTGCAAACGGCTAATTTGTAGCTCCAGCCACCGTCGACGTTTTCTCGCCCGATAAACTGGCGTGAATCTTGAAATCCCGCAGGGACAGCTCGATCCCGCCGAACTCAGCATGCTCGTTGCGATCGAGCGTGAAGGCAACATCCAGCAGGTCGCCCGTTAGCAGCTTCGCTTCCGCTGCTCGTTCTGCCAACCGCCATCCCACAGCATTGTGCACAATGGCACGTCGCCATCCATTCGCTGTCCCCTTGATCAACCCCGGCGCTAGCTTGAGTCGAACATGCTTTTCCCCGACGGCCTTCACTGGAGAAGAGAGGCGTGCAGTCGCGCAAAAAACAGGGGCGGGATTTCCTGAGCCGAAAGGTTCGAGCATTCGCAGAGTGTCAAACAACTGTGGAGTGATGGCGTCCAGAGGTAACTCGGCATCTACGTTCAGTGTGGGTTCAAAATCGGCAAGACATAATTGAGTGCGGGCATATGCATCTACCTGCGCGCGAAGGTCTGATACGTTGCACGAGCGCAACGAGAATCCCACCGCATAGGCGTGCCCGCCGAATCTGTTAAACAACGGCGCGCAACTCTCCAGCGCATTCAGGAGATGAAATGCAGGAATGGATCTTCCCGATCCGTGCGCATCTTCGCCATCACGTGAAACTATCAAGGTCGGTCTGCCATATCGCTCCACAATCCGCGTCGCCGTGATGCCGATCACACCACGGTGCCAGCCATCGCCGTCGATCACCATACAGTAAGAATTGCGCAGCTCGGCCTGGTCAACGAGGCGCTGCTCAATCGCAATCAAAATTCTCTTTTCTTCTTCCTGCCGCTCGCTGTTGAACTTGTTGAGGCGGCCAGCAATTTTGTGCGCTTGTGTAGGGTCTTTTGTGCTGAAGAGTTCGATCACATCTGCAGCCACATCCATACGACCGGCGGCGTTGATTCTTGGAGCAATTCGGAATGCCACTTCTGCGGAGGTCAAGGCTATGCGATCCCCGCACCGCATAGCGACTTGCATGGGTAATCGCATCCTGGCTGATTGGGATTGACCACGGCGAATGCATGCGGCAGGCCGTCCGGCCCGGGCAAATGATGGTCGGTGATAATGAGGTCAACTCCGGCGCGCCGGGCGCTCTCTGCCGCGGCAAAGGCGCGAGTGCCGGCATCCACGCTGATCACGAGCCGAATACCCGCGGCTGCAGCATGTTCGATCACATCGCCCCGCAAGTCGTAGCCTTCACGAATGCGGTGCGGGACGTGGAAATCCGCTACGCCGCCGCAGAGTTCAATTGCCGTCTTGAGAATTACGACCGCAGTTGTGCCGTCCACGTCGTAATCGCCATAAACCAGAATTCCTTCTTTGCGCTCGATTGCAGCGTCAAGTCGATCTACAGCAGCCTTCATGCCGGTCATCAAATAAGGGCTGTGCAATTGGGAAAGGGAAGGCGAGAGAAAGTGCGACGCGGTCTCGAGTGTGTCAATTCCTCGCAAGGCGAGAAGACGCGCGAGCGTGCTGCTGCCATCAGGGCTCTTGCGAAAATCCGGCAATGAAGAAAGCCCATCCGCCAATGCCTGCACGCGGTCTGTTTGAGTTTGCCTGAGGTTCCAGCGCACGCGAGTTCTGAGCCCCTTCTATGCTAGGTGTCGCGAGGTCCCTCGGCTGCGCTCGGGATTTCGGCGCGCGGCTCGTGCTTAGCTTGCCCTGAGCAAATGAGTGAAGCGAATTTGTCGAACGGGCTGCACAAGCGCCTCAAGCTAGGGTTCGTCTTCGGTTCCGGAGTCGTCAATGGCGAGACCGCCGAAATCTTCGGAGACTTCCACCAGCCGCTGGTAGTGGTCATACCACTCGGTGGACGCCTCATAGAGCATCATCACGCCTTGAAACGCGAAGCCCAGTTGCACGAAGCCCATCTTGCCGAGATAAGTGCGCAGCCAGCGGGCGTCTTCGAGGTCTTCGTCGCTGGTGAACTCAGCGTTGCTGAGGCGCTGGATCATGCCTTCCAGCTCTTCTTTTTCGAGCTGCCATGAATCCATGGTCAAGAAAGGCGATCCTGAAGCTTTCGCAAGTTCCACGAAATCTTTCCAACCCTCGACATCGTCGCCTGGCTTCCACATGACAGTCTGCACCTCTTCGTGGTCCACGTAACCGGGAAAACGGCGCATGCCATGGCCCTCGGTGAACGCCACCATGTCATCTTTCAAGGTCGCGAGATTGTCGGGAAATTTTGCCATTCCTAAGGAAGCATTGTATGCCTGTCAGCCGTCAGCCGTCAGCCCTCAGCGCTGGTGTAGGTTCCAGTTAAGGTTACGCATTCGCCGCGCCTATCTCGGATAGCTGACAGCGGAAAGCTGATAGCCTGTTTTCCTGTGCTAAACTAATTTTTCGCTCCAACCTCCCAACCGACATGCTGCTTTCGAAAGAATATGTGGGCTACCTGGCCCGCGAGACCGTAAAAAGACTGGCCGCCTCAGAATTCATCGAAACCAAGTCTTTGCCAACAGTTACGGAGAAAGTGCATGCCGCTATGCTCGAGGAACTGGCTCTCGAGGACCGCATCAACGACGAAGTGCGAGTCATTCTTGAAGCCTACTCTGACGAAATGCGGAACACCGGCGCCAACTACCAAGAGATGTTCCGCAAGGTGAAAAATGAGTTGGTCCGCAAATATCGGGCAGTTCTATGAGACTGAGCCGCGACAAAGTAAACAAAGTTGCACACGTCGTCACTGACGCACTCGCGGGCATAGATGAATTGGATTTTGTCGAAGATCGCAACACCATTCGGTTGGAAGTCCGCAAAGTGCTGGAAGATCTGTTGAACCAGGAAGCAAGGATCGACCAGTCTGCCCGCCAGAAAATCGAAAGCCAGAAACGAACAATCCTTGAAGGCAGCCAGGAGTGGGACATCCTCTACCGCAAGTACTACAACGAGGAAGTCAAGAAGTTGGGCATCTAGAAGCAAAAAAACGTGTTGCCTTCCGAATCGCCACACTAAAGCTCTTGCTCATTCAATCCAGGTACGCGGCGCTGAAAGCGCCGATCTTCCACGTTGGCGCAAGCATTCACTATTCTTTCCGTACTCGTCCAGTTCTCTAAATGAAAGGGCCCCGCACGGGGCGGGGCCAAAAGTAAACTGTGGATTTTTACGCCGCTGCGCGCCGTTTCTGAATTTCTCCCACGCGCCGCAAGTATTGTTCAGTTCGGGTTGTGATTTGGCGGTGCGAGAGAGTGGGCACCCACTGGTCCCGTGGCACTGCACGGCGTTCTCGGCGGGTGCCAACATTGCCGCGCAAAAGTGTGTTGGTCAGCCGCTTTTCTGCCGTGACCTGGTGCCATCCGCTGCCCGAGTTTACGTCGAAGACCCCGATATAACCTCCGGCCAGCAGTTGGAACGGCGACTTGATCTTCTCGGTCTGATCGAACTGCGTGGATCCCTCGGCACGAAAGTCCTCGAACCATGACGGAAACACGAAATCCGAAAGCAGCACGCCGTCTATTTCGTACCCGTTCTCATCAGCTTCACATGTGTCACAGACCTCATAGGCGTACAGCTTGCCCGCTGTGTCACTGCTCTGAATCAGGACCGTAAGATTGATGTTGGGGTCGGCAAGCATCTCCAACAATTCATGGCTCGCCGTAACCGACCAAGTGTAGCCGTACTTCAGATCGGTCCCGGCAAAGACCTTGCCTAGGGGTAACCCGTCGGTTGTCAGGTCGTGGTAGCCCAAAGCTCCGGCTTGGTCTGCATCATCGAGAATGGCGAGCCACCACGTGTCTGCGGGTGGCTGCTGGCCCTTGGGAACAAACGACAGTTCGGCATCAACACCCCATGCCGGACGAAAGTCGTTTGTGACTTGTTTCTGCAAAGCTCCTATTACTGGCTTAATTTCTGAATCGGTCAATACGGTGCTGGCGTTGACGATGGAAATTTGAATCGGATCAAGTTTTGGCATGAGCTTCTCCTTTGAGGAACAGATTCGGAGAACGCGCAGGGGGAGGTGCGTGACTCTGTGCCAGCCAATCTAAGCTCGGCCAGACAGAATTGCAACCACTGTCTGTGGATTTTTTTGAAAGTTTCCGGATTCGGGAAAGGCAAAAGCCTTTAACCGCAGAGTTCGCAAAGTTCGCAAAGAAAACGGGGGAGAGGACGTTAAGTAGAAGCGTGACAGACTCTGGCAACTTTGCGAGTTTTGCGTCCTTTGCGGTCAAAACTCTGTTTTGTTGCGATCTTTGCTCGTGCTGTTCGAAGTTTCCCTCCTGCGATCTCTACGGTTCAAGTTTTCTCAAACGACTAGAATTGGCATGTGCACCCGGGAAACATTGAAGCTTCAATAAGGAAAGCCGCGCTGGATGCGGGATTCGAGCTCGCCGGCATAGCCACTGTGCGTGACTTTCCTGAGCTTGCGCGCTTTCCCGAGTGGATCGCGGCGGGTCGCGCGGGAGAGATGAAATATCTCGAGTCGCGCGACGAGTCGGGCCAACTCCGGCGTGCCTCCCTGCATGCCGCATTTCCGTGGGCTCGCAGCGTGATTGTTTGTGCCGTCAACTACAACGCTGCCGAGCCGTATTCGACGGCGGTCAACAATCCTAACCGAGGATGGATTTCGCGCTACGCGTGGGGCCACGAGGATTATCACAACGCAGTCTTACGACGCGTGCGGGAAGTGGAAGCCAAGCTTAAAGAGATCTGCGCAAGCAATGTGCCGGTCGAAACTCGGTCTTATGTGGATACAGGTCCATTGGTCGAGCGCGTTTATGCCCGTTACGCCGGCGTCGGTTGGATTGGCAAGAACACTTGCGTGATCAACCAGAAGCTGGGCTCGTGGCTATTTCTCGCGGTGATTGTCACCTCCATTGAGTTGTCTCCTGATCTCCCTGCTCCCGATCGCTGCGGAACCTGCACGCGTTGCATCGAGGCCTGCCCGACGCAAGCGCTGGTCGCGCCTTACGAGCTCGATTCCAACAAATGCATTTCGTATCTGACCATTGAAAAGCGCGGATCCATTCCCCAGGAAATGCGTGCAGGCATGGGGCACCAAGTCTTTGGCTGCGACATCTGCCAGGATGTGTGTCCGTGGAACCGAAAAGCTCCGGCTTCTGAAAAGCCTGAGTTCCACGCGCGTGAGAGACTGGTCAATCCTGCGTTGGCTTGGCTGGCAGAAATCAGCGAAGAAGACTTTCGCGAGAAATTTCGTGGCTCACCCATCAAACGCGCCAAGCGCAACGGCTTGCGTAGAAACGCCCTGATTGCGATCGGCAATTGCGGAGATCGAAGCCTTCTTTCGGTCGCCGAGCGCGCCTGCCACGATTCCGATCCCACAGTTGCCGAAACCGCCCACTGGGCGAAAGAAAAACTCGAACGAGAGACGCAACCGCGGTTGTGAGTTGACTTCGCCTTTCGTCCGGCATAGGCTTTGGCGGTCTTTGCAGACTGCTGTGCCAATACCGACGTACGAGGAGGAACGATGGTCTCCATCACCGCATTGTGGTTGCCTATTCTGCTTTCGGCTGTGATTGTTTTTGTGGCCAGTTCGATCATCCACATGGCGCTCCGAATTCACAAAAGCGACTACCGCAAGCTTCCGGACGAAGATAAAGTCACGGACGCCTTGCGCAGCACCGGTGTTACACCAGGTCGCGTTTATGTATTTCCCTATTGCAGCATGAAAGACATGAAGTCACCCGAAGTACAAGAGAAGTTCAAGCGCGGCCCCGTGGGCTTGCTCACTATCAGGCCGAGCGGCGCCCCGGGGATGGGGAAATTTCTAGTGCAGTGGTTCCTATATTGCATCGTCGTCAGCATCTTCACTGCTTGCGTAGTTGCCAGCACGCAAATGCCGGGAACTGAGTATGTGAGGATATTCCACCTCGCCGGCATAGTGGCGTTCGCTGGATATTCACTGGCTTTGATTCAAAACGCGATCTGGAAAGGCGAGACCTGGGGCGTCACTATCAAACACATCGTTGACGGCCTGATCTATGCACTGCTGACTGCAGGCACGTTTGGATGGCTGTGGCCGAAGGTGTAGAAACAGGCGGTAAGAGAGCGTGGCTTACGGCGTGCGCGTGAGAATCACATGACGGGTGAAACCGGTGGAATAGAATCTGCACAACGTAAGCCCCGGAGGGACGGAAAAGGTTAGCCCGGACGTAAGTCCTGGGTGACGTGTAAGTCCGACCGAGTCCCGTAGGGACGGCACCGTGCCCGCTACTGAAATTTACGCCCGCCCAAAACCAGTCATGACCCACATTGCTGTAGATGATCACGCCGACGTTCCGCATATATACTTTCACGCATGTCACACAACGCCTTCGCAATTTTTGTGCTGTGCACAGCCCTTGCAGCCCTGACATACGCATCGCCGGCATCGAGTTCCGACGGTTCCGCCAAATTTGCTGAGCTTACCGATCAGTTCGTCAAAGAATCGCTGGCCCTTTCACCGACTAATGCCTCTGCTGCTGGATATCACAAACACGTTGATTCCAAAACCGGCAAGACCGTCGAACTCGATGCGTTGCTCGATGACCTGAGCCTGGGCGCGATAAATAAACAACGGGCGTTCTATGCGCAGTGGCGCGAGCGCTTCCACAAAGAAACTCCGGTTGCGTCGTTAGGTATTGAAGACGCAGCCGACTGGCAACTGATTGACGACCAAATCGAACTGAGTCTTCTTGAATTCGATAAGATCCAGAACTATCGCCACAATCCGACAGCTGTCGTCGAGCTGATTGGGAACGCGATCTTCCTACCTCTGACTCAGGGTTATGCCTCGAAGGAAGTCCGCATTGGTCATGTGCTTTCCCGAATGAAAGCCGTGCCGGTTTTGCTCGATCAGGTGAAGACATACCTGAACGACTGCGATCCGGTGTGGATCAAGACCGCGGTTGATGAAAACGAAGGCAACATTGACCTGGTCGAAAACACCGTCAAGGATGAGATTCCGTCGGGCTCCGGTTTGAAAGCCCAATATGACCAGATCGCGCCGTCCACGATTGCGGCTCTTAAAGATTTTTCTAAGTGGCTGCAGGATGATCTTAGCAAGCGCCCATCAAGGCTAACGTGGCGGTTGGGCAAGGACCTTTACGACCAGAAATTCAAGCTGGTGATGGAAACGGACATCACCCCTGAGCAGTTGCTGGCTGATGCCGAGTCAGACTTGAAAGCAGTGCGTGCGGAAATGCTGCAGCTTGCCTTGCCCATGCACAAGCAGATGTATCCCGACCACAGCGATCATTCGGATGTGAGCGGAAGGGACCGCGAGAATTTAATTATCGGCGAGGTTCTGGCGAAGATATCCGACGATCACGCGCAGCGCGACCACCTGCAACAAGCCATTGAAGCTGACCTTGAGAGCATCAAGCAATTCATTCGCGAGAAGAAGATCGTTTCGCTGAGTCCGCGGGAGAACCTGAAAGTGATCCCGACGCCGCCCTTTTTGCGCGGAATCTATTCGGTTGCTGGGTTTCACAATGCGCCACCGCTTGAACCGCAAGCCGAAGCGGAGTATTGGGTGACGCCCATTGATCCCAAAACTCCCGATGCGAAGGCCGAATCGAAGCTGCGCGAATATAACAACTACGCGCTGAAGTGGCTGAGCATTCACGAGGCCCTGCCCGGTCACTACATTCAGTTCGAGCATTTGAACAGTATTCAACCGGAACGGCGCAGGCTACTGCGCTCCCTGTTCGCGAATGGAGCTTACGTGGAAGGTTGGGCCGAGTACATTGCGCAGGTCATGATGGACGAAGGCTTTCTCAACAACGACCCGCGTTTCCGGTTGGTGATGCGCAAGATTAGGCTGCGTCTGCTTTCGAACACAATTCTCGACATCAGGATGCAAACGATGGGCATGACCGACGAACAGGCCATTGACCTGATGACAAAAGATGCTTTCCAGACTCAAGCTGAGGCCGATGGCAAGCTCCAGCGGGCAAAGCTCAGCTCGACTCAGCTTCCGACTTACTACGTCGGACTTCGAGAATGGCTGGAGGTGCGGAAGGCGTACCAGGCAAAAGCCGGCAGCAACTTCGACATGCTCAAATTCCACGATCTAGTGCTGGACCAGGGGCCGCTGCCGGTGCCGGTGATCGGGAAGATTGTGATGCAGGAGTAGCGGCATTCGCGTACTGCCATTTAGAACAGCAGGTTCGTAGTGGAATTTTTTCTTTGCGAACTTAGCGCCCTTTGCGGTAAGAGCTTTAAACCGCAAGGATCGCAAAGGACGCAAAGAGAATCGCAACACCGCTAAGCGATTCGGAATCATATCGCTTATCTTTGATTTTTGGGAAATCCGTGTTGATCCGCGGAAATCCGTGGCCTAGGTTATGTCCGCTTTTCAGCCCACGTTATAATCAAAGCAGCCCGTTTCCGTTCTCAATCGTATCAAGAAACGTAGGCCTTCTTAGGAGTTTCCATGGCCCTGCAGAAAACCGACAAAATCTGGCACAACGGCAAGCTGATCCGCTGGGAAGACGCGACCATTCACGTGATGTCGCACGTCGTTCACTACGGATCTTCTGTGTTTGAAGGTATCCGTTGCTACGCTCCGCCGGCGGGTCCGGCGATTTTCCGTGCTGAGGAGCACATGCAGCGACTGCTGGATTCGGCCAAGATTTATCGCATGGATGTGGGCTACAGCCGTGAGGAGTTGATTGCGGCCATGGTCGAGGTGGTGAAATCGAATGGCGTATGGCCCTGCTACGTTCGGCCGGTTGTGTTTCGAGGATACGGAGACGCCGGAGTCTCGCCGAACAAGTGTCCAGTTGAGGTTTACATTTGTAACTATCCTTGGGGGAAATATCTAACGCAGGATGACTCCGGCGTGGACGTTTGCGTGTCATCCTGGACTCGCATCGCTCCCAACACCCTGCCGGCTCTGGCGAAGGCCGGTGCGAATTACATGAATTCGCAGCTCATCCGCATGGAAGCGACGATCAACGGATATGTCGAGGGCATCGCGCTCGACACCAACGGCTACGTTAGCGAGGGATCCGGAGAAAACATATTCGTGGTGCGCAACGGGGTTCTGCAGACCGCTCCGCTTGGGAACTCGGTGCTGCCCGGAATTACTCGCGATTCCATTCTGAAGCTGGCGCGCGAAATTGGCATCCCAGTGACGGAAGCGGGAATTCCGCGCGAAATGCTCTACATCGCCGATGAGGCTTTCTTCACCGGAACTGCCGCGGAAGTGACGCCGATTCGTTCAGTAGATCGGATTAACGTAGGAAAAGGCGAAGTCGGTCCGATCACGCGTGCGTTGCAGCGTGAGTTCTTCGGGATCGTCCGCGGAGAAAAGCCAGACCGCTTCGATTGGCTGACGCCGGTGCCGGTGGCCAGCAAGCAGCCAGTGGGCGTGTAGAACAGTGTTTCAAATCTCGATGAGGTTGCTGACCGCAATTGCAATTGTTCTCGTCACGGCTAACGCACGTGTTCAAGGACAATGTGTACAGGTTCAATTCTCTGGAGAAGCGGCCCAAAGTCACAAGTACATTCAGCAGCTCGACGAATACTTGCAGGTTAACGTCTTCCCAATGCATTTTGAACCAGACCCAAGATGGGCATGGTTCGAGATCAGCGTGGCGCCGAGGGATGGCGTGTTTGTCTTTTCGCTAGGTGATGCAAACTGGCTCTTGGATGTTACCGATTTTTGGTCTGCGTTCATAGGCGGGCCGAATTCAGACTTGGACAGCAGCCTTCAGTACCGCGCGCGCTACTTCGTTTTTCCTATTGCGGCGGGTGACAAGAAACGAGCACGTGAAGCCGCAAGCCTTATCACCAGCGCAAACACGCCCGAGGCAACTAAGCGTGCGATGGCAGCACTAACGGCAGTGCCCCTCGCACACCTTCAATTCGAAATAACTGACTATCGGCTCGACGATAGGCTGCCCCCGATGGGTGTTCAGTGGGTAAAGTTCGATATAAGGCTCACGTTTCCGCCTGATTTTCGTCTCTCAGGCGACACTCCGTTTGCGGTAGTCTCCTGCCCGTTGATCCCCACTCAACTGGTCGAGAACATGCGGAATCCCGAGCGCTACCAATACATCCTGCCCTCCGACAACGCACCCAGGCAATAGCTGTTTACTAGCGGCTGGCAAGTAACCAATTTTCTCAGTGCTACCCTCCTTTCCCTCTCTGCGCTATACTCCCATGCGCAACGTCAATCCAGGAGGATGCGCATGCGTTTCTGTAGCTGTTGTGTGCTGTTAGCAATATTGGTTGGGCCCGCATTAAGGTCCGCGCGAGCCGAGGACAAGATGGTCCATGCGGCAAGCGCGACCAGCAAATTTGTGAATTTCCCGGGGCTGCCTACGTGCATGAGGGGTTCGGTCCAGCATGGCGATCCGTCAAAGGGCGCATCGGTGATTCTGGCGAAGACAACCGCTGGATGCAAGATCCCATGGCATTGGCATTCCGCGAGCGAACAGCTCATGATTGTTTCCGGCAGTGCCAAAGTCGAGATGAAAGATGGGTCTCCGACGACTTTGCACGCCGGCGACTATGTCGCCCTGCCGGAAAAGAATGCTCACCAGTTCACCTGCCTGATGGCATGCACGTTCTTCGTCGCCCCTTCCGGCGCTTTTGATATTCATTACGTGGACAAGGACGGCAAAGAAATTTCCCCCGAGGAAGCCCTGAAGAGCAAGGCCAAAGCGCCGATGAAAAAAGAAATGAAGGACATGAAAGACATGAAGATGTAAGATTCGAGTGCTCACGTGGGACAGGCGGATCGCCTGTCCTGGGTGCCTGGTTGCGACCGCCTTCCCCACGCAGGAGCACCGATATGGAAGAGCGAATCCGTTTCATCACCTACAAAGGCCAGCAAGTCCTGCTGGTGGATATCACCAACTGCACGGCAGCGGAAATGATTGAACTGGCGCCGCTTGTTCCTGCGCAAGTTGCGACCGAACCTCGCGGCTCCGTCCTGCTGCTGGCCGACTTCACAGGATCGAAGATCGACAAGTCGGCATTCGAGAGCCTGAAGCAAGCAGTCGTCCTGGACCGACCGCACATCAAACGCTCCGCGTGGGTCGGGGTCGAGGCGTTACCCAAAATCTTTTACGAGAACCTCAGGCACTTCTCCCGTCGCGATCTGCCGGCATTTAGTACCCGCGAAGAAGCGCTGGAGTATCTCGTGGCTGAGGAAAAGATGGCCAGTGGGCAGTGAGTGCGCGTGAGGCGCTGCGCGAAAATTCATGCAGATAGAGCAATTTCAAGCTGGCGAAATTGATGACTTGGTTCCTCAAGTTGGCGGATGGCTCCTAGTGCTGTGTTTGTTGCTGACAGTCATCTATCCGGCAAGCCAATTGTATGCAGTTATCGGGAGCGCCGTACCGAAAGTAATCGCTAGTCACACCGCTAAAAGTGCACTTCTGCTCGGGATGTACTCAGCTGTGTTCACCAGCCTCGCGATGTTCAGCATGTCTGCAGGTTTAAAACTCTGGCGAGTGCGACCGGGTGCTTTGAGATTTGCCAAAAGATATTTGCTCGCATATCTGCTTACTAATGTCGCATATTTCCTGTTCTGGACTGTGCTATTCCATCCAACTAAGGCTAGTTCGCTTGCTGAAATGGGTTGGTATCATGTAGTCGGGCCGATCGCCTCAACGACATTGTGGTGCGTGTATTTGGAGTACTCTAAACGTGTTCGGGAAACGTACCGCGAAGGGTCCACCGTCGACTAGAGTTATCGCAAGCTCAACTCCTCCACCTTAGCGTCACCGGGCCAGTCATCGGATGTTTCATCTCCGCTCCGCTGCGTTTGGTTTCGAGATGCGCTGCCTTGAGTGCAAAATACCACTTCGCGGGACGGTCGGCGTCGTCAATCAACATCAGGTGCGGATTCGTTTTCAATCCTTCACTCTGCAGCTCCATAGTGCGGCGGTCTTGTTCGACAAACTTTGCGAAGACGAATTTCAGCAGCGACGCGCCAAACGGCACCCAATTGAAGATGTTCCAGCAGGCGACAACATCAATCCGGCAGCGATCGCGAGTGACAGGCGTCACCGTCGTCAGAGAAGAAAACCAATACTTACCGGCGCGAATCGTCTCATAGCGTAAATTTGGTAACACGAAATCAATCGTGGTCGTGATTGAGTCGGCGTCGCCATAGAATTTCAGCAGCTTGTACGGCGCACTGTTCGAGCTGGGCGTGTGCGCGCTCATCCGAAAGCCGTTGGGAATCGGCTCGAACTGCTTTTGCTTCCCGTGGATGCTGTGTCGCGAGCGCCACCACCAAGCCTGGTGCACAAACGGCCCGTGCGCGGGATCCATCAGGCCAATGATGCCGTGGTCCACATTGCAAGGCAGGTCTGCGCTGAGATAAGCAGTTTTGTACTTGTCGCTAAACGTTGGAACGCGCGGGGCCGTAAAGCCGGATTCATCGCGGCGGCCGAATCCTGCGCCCGGCGGCCCGGGATCAGGCATGAACACCCAAACGAAACTGTCTTGATCCTCGCATGCATAGTTTCCTGCGTAAATGCGATCAACTTTCAGGTTCTGATCTGCCGTGAGCGATGGAATGAGCTGGCACTGCCCGCTCTGTGCGTCGAAGCACCATCCGTGATAACTGCACTCGACCTGTTCTCCGTCAAACTGCCCGCAGGAAAGAGGCATGCCGCGGTGAGGACACGCATTACGCAGAGCAAACGCTCGCCTATTGCGATCGCGACCAATCACCAGCGGAATGTCCAGCAGCATCGCCTTCTGCAGCCGGCCTCTTTTTACTCTCTCCGATGGCAGTGCGCGATACCAGAAACCGGTCAGCATGAGCGCATCCGGCACCTGGCTCTTGAGCAGATCAGCAGTGGACATGAATAAAAGTCAGCGTAACACAGAGGATCGGTGGGTCAGGCTCGTGTGAGTCGGACACTCTTGTCCGACCGAAGCCTGGAGCCCTCTGACCGTAGATGGATCGTGAAAAAAGGTCGGACAAGAGTGTCCGACCCACACGAGCCATAGCACACTGCCCTAGTTAGCTAGTCGCTAGAGGCTAGTAGTTAGCAGCTTTTCTAGAAACTGATCTTCAGCCCCCACTCAATCGTCCCCGGAGCACCAGCCCCAGCCGTCCCCGAACCCAACGATGCGCGATTGATGCGGCTGGTCACTGGATTGTTGGGATCAGTGGAAGCCCCGCCCACGGTGCCTTGCGGTTGAAGGGCAGTTGCCGGCACCGATTTGCTGCCAGCGCCATAATTCAGCAAACCGCTTTGCGTGTAACCCGGCAGATCAAAGTTGGCAAAATTGAAAAGATTAAACGCGCCTATGCTGGGTTCGACGGTCACTCGATCCAGGAACGTATGCTGCCAGCTTAGTCTCAAATCAAAGGTCTTCAGCCACGAAAGTCCTACCGGATTTTGCACTACCTGGGCCAGAGGTTGCAGCATCGCTCCCATTAGTTGGAGGTCGCCGGGCGAAAAGACGCCTGCCGTTTGCAGCGTGCTTCCCGCAGGAGTCAAAGTGCCAGCAGGGTTCTGGTTGTAATTGGTGATGAACTGCGACAGGCCACTTGGTTTAATACTTCGCATGTAGGAGCCGACACTGCTACCCTCAACGATGTCTCCGGTCGAGCCATCCCCTGTCCAATCACTGACCAGAACCTCAGCAGCGCCAGCGTTTTGCTGCAGCCGCAGAGTTGCAGTCAGCGGGCTCGCGAAGTGGCCTAGTAAGCCCAAGCGCAGCGACCGTGGAAGGTCGAAATAACCGCCCATCGCAAACTGGTTCTTACGGTCAAGATCGCTCGGCCCGGTAAAAAAGGTGGGGTTGCTGTAATCGGAGGCGAGGCTCGCCAAGCCGGAATCGTCGGATTGGCTCACATATTTAGATCGCGAAAAAGAGAGTTGCAGATATGCATGTTTGATTCCCGGCGCAAAGTTGACAATCTGTTGTTTCAAACTCAAATCGAACGCGCTGAACACCGATCTGCCATACGGGAAATTCATCACGTTCACACCAAGGTTCGGATGAAGTCCGGGGAAAGCGCAAGTCGGGCACGGCGCGCCGCCGGTGACTTGTGCAGGCCCACCAATGCCAGCCTTTCCATACGCTGCAAGTGCCCCCGCTGTACTCCCAAATGACGCAATCATGCAGCCGACCTGGTTTGTCCCCGCCGGACAATTAGCCGCGCCACCCAATGTAACAGCATTCGTCTGGGCGGTATCTCGATCATTAATCGCATTCACAAGGTTGAATGTGCTCACGGCGCCGCCGTGGTTCACGTCAATTCCGAGGAGACTACGAGTAGTCACATTACGCAGGAAATCAGCATTGAAAACGAGCCCTGGCCGCAATTCATGTTGGATTCCGACATTCATTTGCACCGATCGGGGGGTCTGATAATCGGGCGCAAGCAAGGTCAGGCCATTTTGGTTCGGCCCAGCAGAAGCGTTGGCGTTGCCAATGAAGTTGGGATTCGAGGTCGCGAGTGCAGCGGCCTGCTGATAAGCCTGTTCGAGTGCTACCGCCTGCGGTTCCGCCGCTCCAATATTCTGGCCGCACCAGGTCGGCGAGACGGTTCCATTAGCATTTACGGCACCGCCTGGAACTGAAAGAACCGGCACTGGCCAAACAATTTGCCCTGGCGCTCCGCCTATGCAGGCCGCTGGCGTGCTCAGAAATGATCCCGATTGCAAGCGCAGAGCTCGATCGAGCATCACATTCTGGAAAAGATTGTTGCTGTAGTAAAGCGATATTCCGCCACGGATGGACGTCCTTCCGCTGTTGTACGGGTCCCAGGCGACTCCGAGTTGCGGCGCAAAGTTTGCATTGGGCTGGCGCACTTTTCTTCCAAGGCCCGTTCCCCAGGCATCGAGCTGCGGAACTGCCGCGAGGTCACTGTCTGACCGTCCGGTATCGCGCACCCAGTGGACTCCGTACGTCACCGTCAGACTTGGTTTCACCTTCCAGGCGTCGCCGAGGTATGCACCGAGCCGATTGTCGTGCTGGCCGCCGCCCGGTAATCCGAACTCAGATTTTTCTGATGCGAAGCCTTGTCCGTTCCCGAGAAATGCCCATTCAACCGGATAGTTCAAGGGATCGGTGGCGTCGCCGGTGGAAGTAAACACGTTCAATGGAAGCGGGACACTGGAGCTATCTGAAAGTGTTGGCGCCAGAGAATAGAGCGATGCAAATCCGCCAGCCAAAATACGATTGAAGCTCACGCCATAATGCAACTGGTGACGAGACCGCCAGGCTCGGCTGCCGTCATACCTGAATTGCGTGTCTGATTGGAAATTCTGCTGCGGCGCTGCATAACTCCGGCCGGAACAGAACAGCGATCCGGACGAGCATTGGTTGGTGGCGCCTCCGCCGATATTGATGGTGACGTCAGAAAGCGGATTGGACGTCCCCAGGACATTGAACGAGCGATCACTAATCACGTTTCTATATTTCAGATACTCAAAGCGCAGACTGTGGAGTAAATTTCCGGTCGAGAAGTCCAATCCCAAAGCATGCGCGGGAGTATTGGTGCGGCTAAGAAGCGGCTGCATACTTGGGCCTGAACCCAGCGGACGAACATCGCTGTTTTGGTCGTAACTGAAGCGGTAGAAAGCACGCGCGGTGTTCGACAGCACATAGTCAACACGGTCCGTCGTATCAACTTCGCGGAATGGTTCATCGATCGTGGTGGACCGCGCCGAAAACGGAAATCCCGCCAGTACAGGATTCTGCAAGTCACGCCGGTTGCGCTCGCCATCAATGAACCAGAACAGTTTGTCCTTGATAAGGGTGCCACCGAGGTTGCCGCCGAACTGTTGTTGCGCCCAGTCGTTCGTGTTCTTGCCGGCGAGATTGGCGCTGGCGATATCACCATTGCGATAGAGGCCGAATGCTTCACCGTGTATTGCGTTCGTTCCCGATTTCGTGACGATGTTTACGACGCCCGACGACGCCAGGTCGGTCGCAAGGCCGGGCAATGATTGTGTCACTCTGAATTCCTGGATCGCACTCGCAGGGATATTTAAGACAGGACCGCCGACGGTCTCATCGCTCAGGTCCACTCCATCAATTTGAGTGCGAGGCTCGCGCCCATTTCGTGAGCCGATGGAAATGGCAAGAATGCCGCTCTTGCTGGGATCGAAGGTGTTCCCGTCCTGGGTCTGAATTCCAGGTTCGAGCAGGCCGAGATCGAGAAAATTGAGCCCGTTGAAGGGAAGGTTTTCAATTTGCTCCGCGCGGAGAGCGCCATCAATGGTTGCCTGCTCGGTGTTGACCTCAACCACGGAGGGCAGCACGCGAATATCCGCCTTCGCCGAAACTCCCGCCTGGACCGTAGCCGGCACAACAGGGCTTTCGAATCCTTTGGCATCTACTCGGACGGAGTAGTCGCCGGGAGGGAGTTCGGCTGATACATATATGCCGTCGGAGTTAGTTGTAGTAGCAATCGTTTGCTTACTTGCTCTATTGGTGATGACCACCTTTGCCCTGGCAATCTTTTCGCCGTCTTTGCCGGTGACGGTACCTTGAATTTTGCCGGTGGTGGGCGCCTCCTGAGAAAGGCAGGGGCTAAAGCCGAGAATGACGCTCAACCACGCGAACAGTAACAACTTCGCAGTACCGCGCAAACGCTTTGTGACCAAGCTCATTCCCAAGTCTTCCCCTAATTGAGATTCGCCCGTAAGGCCAGGCGAGGACTGCCTTAAACAACCAAAACTGAATGCTCAGAACTTAGAACTCACCAACGCGAGATGCGACAGTTTTTCGGAGCAGGCATCCATAGTACGAACTTTGCGCAAAACCCGCTAGTGTAGCTTCGACGTGTAGTATCCCGTACGATGACGCGATTTATATTCTGAAGCGTCGGTCAGGCCCGCCAACTTCACTTCTATTCGGCGAAAATCCGAATCGGCGAGACGCTGCAGCGGATAATACGCAAGCAGATATTGCGTCCGAAGCTCGTCGCTGATGCTGCGAAACGCCTGATCCAGTTGGGGAATCGAAGTCGCATAATAGTATTTGCCGCCAGTATCCTCGGAAAGTTGAATGAGCGCATGTTCGCCGCCAGTATCGCGACCTGCGCTGGCCTCAATCGGAACCACGATGATGCTATAGACGATTGCTTCCGCCTGCTGCGCAGCTCGGACCGCTTCGCGATAGTCAATCTTGCTGACTGTGTCACCGCCATCGGTAATCACCACCATCACCTTCCGCCCTTGGCGCTCCACGAGCGCCTCCGACCCGAGATAAATCGCATCATAAAGCGCAGTGGCCGCGCCCGGGTGCAATGATTGGATTCCACGATCAATGAGTTTCAGGTCGGCAGTGAACGGGACCACCTGGTCAACAATTTCGCTGAATTCATAAAGCGACAGCCCATCTACCGGACGCAAAATCGCGTGCGCAAAACGGCGGGCCGAATTCAATTCCAGTGGCAGGTCCTTGCGCGTGCTGAGGCTCGTATCAATGTCTAATACGATTGAAAGCGGCATCTCAGACTCTTTGTCGAAGATGGAAATTTTTTGCAATCGCCCATCTTCGAAGAGCTGAAAGTTGTCTTTATTCAAGCTTGCGACAGGGACACCTTGCTGGTCCGTGACGGTCACGAACACGTTGACCAGCTTCACGTCCACCTTGATCGCATTGTCATCTTCCGCAGGAGTAGCTTTCGACGGCGCTGGCTTCACCCACGGTGGTTTGGGAACGGTTCCCGAACTCTGGGCATGGCACACTGTGGCCGCCAACAAAGCTAAGAAGAAGATTTTCACTGGTGGACTATTCACTTGGATGCGGGCGTTTGCGGATTAGTGACCGTGCCTCCCGATGCGATTTCCGCGGGGAATGGTTCTCAATCGGCCCATACCGCGCCATCCTCGAAGTGTTCTTTCTTCCAGATCGGAACGGTCTTTTTGAGCGTGTCGATGAGCCATCGGCAGGCGTCAAAGGCGGCCGCCCGGTGCGCGGCAGTCACCACGATCAGCACACTAGTTTCGCCGATCTCGAGGCGGCCGAGCCGATGCACTACTACTGCATCGCGAATCTGGAACTGTCGTAGCGCTTCGCCACTGAGCGAGTCCAACTCCTTCAGCGCCATCGCCTCGTAGGCCTCGTACTCCAGGAATAGCGTGCGACGGCCACGGCTATGGTTCCTCACCACTCCCTCAAAAACCACGCAGGCTCCGTCTTCTCCGCGCTTGATCTCATCGGCGATCGCGGCAGCATCAATTGCTTCGCGGATGATCCGTGCTCGACTCGTTCCCCCGCTGACCGGCGGCAGAAGCGCGATTTCGTCGCCTGCATGGAGCCGGGCTTCTGGAGCGGAGTACTCCTGGTTCACTGAGATCGCGACAGACGAAAGTATTCCCTTCCCGACTGAGCGCTCGTAATGCTTCAGAACGTCTGCTGCGACGGCACCTTCGGGAAGTTCGAGTACCTCGGTGCTGCGGGAAGCAAAGTCCTTTAGCACCCCGAAAAATAAGACGCGAACCTGCATGGGTATGGCGATTGAGGTAGTTTACAGTGAACTTGGATGGTTTGGCTTCGACCGGGATACGACCGCTGACCGATCACGAGAAAGCCAGTCCCACTTGGGGACTGGCTGTGAGGACCTAATGGAACCGTCTTCAGCGATACTGAGGCGGCTTGTTCTTGTCTTTGTCCTTATTCTTGTCGGAATTACCTTTTTCGTTCCCTCGCTGTTGATCCTGCGATCGGTTGTCACCGCGCGGCTGGGCCTCGGGACGAGGAACGTTCTGGTTGCGGTCTGACCGGGGCGCTGCTTCCGGACGGTTTCGGTTTTCTGGCTGCCGAGCTTCCGGCGCATTAGGCTGTTGCTGCCTTGGTGCCGCTTCGGGACGATTCTGCTCCCTCGGCGGAGCTTCCTGCCGATTCTCTGGAGGACGCGAAGGCTGTTCAGGCTTCGTGCTGGGCGTCTCGGCCGGACGACCGCGTTCCGGCTGCGCGTTGGGAGCCGACCGTGGCTGTTCCGGTGTCGGCTCAGGCCGATTATTCGCCGGTGGCCGCGGAACTCCACGATTGTTTTCAGGTTGTCCGCCTCGGTTGTTTCCAGGCTGTGCACCACGGTTGTTCTCTGGCTGTGCGCCTCGGTTGTTTTCAGGCTGCGCGCCACGGTTGTTCTCTGGTTGCGCGCCACGATTGTTCTCTGGCTGTCCAGGGCGGTTCTCAGATGCTCCTGGGCGCGGCGCTGCATTGGGCTGCGCACCCGGACGGTTCTCGGGACCTCCAGGCCGTGGAGCCCCACCGCGATTGTTGTCATTCGGGCGACTGTTTTCTGTCGCACCGGGGCGATTCTCTGGAGCTCCTGGACGATTATTCTCCGTGGCACCAGGACGATTTTCCGGCGCCCCGGGGCGATTTTCCGGCGCACCAGGCCGAGGAGCAGCGTTAGGCCGATTTTCGGGAGCTCCCGGTCGCGACGCGCCTTCGTTCGTGGCTCCATTCGGACGGCCGGTACCTTTCGCGCCACGCTCCAACGGTTGGGCCTGAGTTGGCGGCGCTGCTTTGACCGTCCGTACCGGAGGCGGTGCAGATCGCCGTTCAATTCCAGGCACGGCTGCAGCCCGATTCATTGTAACCGGCTGCCGCGTAGCAACCACCGCGCGGGTCATGACCTGTTGAGGTGGCCGCCTATCTATTGGACGAGCGGAACCGACCAGGCTCTGTCGTTGTGGCTGGATGTTTCTTGCAACATCGTGCGTCACCTGCGCTGAGGCAATCTGCCTTGCGTCAACTCGAACAATGTTGTTGTGCACTGGCCGCGCATTCACAAAGGTGTCGCGATTGACAACCGTCACTGCCCTTTCGTTCCGCTGATTCACATAGGTCACATTGGTGACTTTGTTGACCGTCACGTTGTTATAAACGTTCGTGACTTGCGTGACGTTCACGCGGGTATTGGTGATGTTCACATTCTGTACGTACCTTGGACTGGTGCGGTACCAGGGGACAAACACTTCTCCAGGTGCTAACGGGAACCATCCTACGCCGCCCCCACCCCCAACTCCGACGCCGATACTGAAACCGCCTCCTCCTACAAAGGCAACCAAAGCGGGAGAATAAACCGGCGCTACCGCAATTGGTCCGGGCACCCAGCACCAGCTGCTTTCGACGAAGGCCCAACGGCCATAGTGAAATGGAGCGAAGCCCCAAGGTTCGTCTTCAGCCCAAGTCCAACCCCATGGGGAAACATAAACCCAGTGTCCGTAACGATAAGGAGCCCAGTCGCCCGGAACGCCAGCGGGTGACCACACATTTCCGTATCCCGAAACGTTGCGCCACCGGCCATAGTCATCCAAGTCCTCATAACCGGTCATTTCATCCGAAACGTATTCGCGGCTGCGAACCCGATCTTCACGCTGGTCACGTGACAAGGACCAATCTGAAAATGAGTCGCCTCTATTGATGCCGGCTACGTCATAAGTCAGCTGGTCGGTTCCGGAGAATGTCCCCTGCTGCCCTTCCGTCAAACGATAGGAGTTGCCGGCACCAGTAATTTCTGCTTCGCCTCGCAAAACGGCTACAACCGTCTGGTCGCCATTTTCGTTCACATCGAGACGAAACTGGCCCGGCCGGTCGAGGTTAAAGGCGAGATTCGGAGTATCGACCTCGAACGCATCGTCGCCGCCATAATGTCGCACGCTCAAGAACACCGACCCCATCGACAAGCGAAGCTGCGTCGTGTTGTTGCCCAGATCAAGAAACGTCAGACTTGTTTGCGGCGCCAGCCGGATGGATGTGGACCCAATCTGGAGTTCCGCACGCGAGTCGCGATCCACCCATAAGTTGTCGCCTACCGTGAGCGTACGATTCTGTGAAGCCTCGACCCAATCACCTTCTCCGCCTGGTTGAAATGAAACAGAGCCTTGGACGAAGCTGATTCGTCCGGCGCGTGTTGGCGGGTCCTGGTCATAACCTTGATCTTGGTCCTGTGCCCGCGCCAGAACAACTGTTTGCAACAGCAACAAGATTGCCGCTGCGAAGACTGCAAGGGAAAATCCTGCGCGCATGTTTTTCATAGGTTTCCTTACTTGCGGCTGCCAGTTTGCGAGCCCTGCCGCATAAACATAATTCCCAGTTCATCCTGATTAAACACACGGGGGAACAGCAAGTTCCATACGGTTGTGCAGGTAAACATGACCGAAGTACATGGTAGTTGTATCACTTTGATGCAGCGGAATTTAGCCTTCAAATGGGCATGCAAGTCTTATTGCAACCAAATTTCAGCCTGCCCATTTCAGCCTGCCGATTTGACTGTCAATTTGCGGCTCCAAGAGCCTTGGGCGAATCAGGTTTTTGGTGCATCATCAATGCAGCCACGAGCCTGCCCATTTCCAATTCGAGCTTTTGAAGAATCTGGTCGGCGTGACGCAACTCCTCAGCCCGTGCCAAAGTTTCCAGCTGCGACGCTGCTTCGAATGCGCCCTTGTCGGTGAGATTACAAACCGCGCCCTTTAATCTGTGAGTGGCCTCGTACAACTCTTTGGCGTCCTTACGAATGGTGGCCTGGCGCACCGATGTCATTAACCTGGGACATTCAGCGAGAAACGTTGAAATCAATTCGTTGAACAAGTGTTGGTCGCCACCTACGCGCTCAAGAATATTCGCCTCGTCCAACGGGAGTCCCCCCGGGCCTGGTGCGGGCCTAACTACCGCCGTTTGAGACTTCGCACCCAAGTGACGCTCAATTGTCTCGAATAATTCAGCCGCGCGAATTGGCTTGGACAAGTATCCGTCCATTCCCGCGGCTATGCACGCATCCCGGTCGCCCTTCATCGCGTGTGCCGTCATTGCAACTATGGGAATATGTCGCCCCGTCCCGGTTTCCTTCGTCCGGATCGCCTTGGTCGCCTCCAGCCCGTTCAGTTCCGGCATTTGAATATCCATCAACACAAGATCGAATTCGCCATGTTCCACGGTTGTGACAGCCTGGTTCCCATTGCTGACCAGCGTGATTTTGTGCCCGCCTTTTTCAAGGAGCAGAATCGTTAACCTTTGATTGACGACGTTGTCCTCGGCCAGGAGGATGCGGAAGGGGCCTTTGCCTGCAAGTGCTAACGGGGTAGGTTGCGGGCTCTTGTTCGGACTCATTGACGTGCGCCGAAGAGCAGCCGAGACTGCTTCGAAGAGTTCCGGCTGGCATACGGGTTTGGTAAGGAAGGCGGCAAGGCCTAGTTCGCGGCAGCGTTGAGCGTCGCCTGGCTGTCCCGATGATGTGAGCATGATAAATGCGGTGGCTCGCAGCGCAGGGACTTGTATGAGGCGTTTAGCCAATTCGAAGCCATCCATTTCCGGCATCTGCGCGTCAATGAGGATCAGAGGCAGAATGGCGTGAGTGTTCTGCAGCGCGGACACGACCACCAAAGCGGATTCTCCGCTCTCTGCCAAGATCGGCTTCATGCCCCAGTTCAATAGCATCTCCTGGAGAATTCTGCGATTGGCCTTGTTGTCGTCAACCACCAGGACAGGTTGATTTTCGCAAGAAAGGAGCGAGGCCTGGTGGATCTGACTCTCCCCGGTCGCCCTGGGCAGTACCCGGCAGGTGAAATGAAATGTGCTGCCTTTATGAGGCTCACTCTCCACCCACACCTTTCCGCCCATCATTTCAACTAGGCGAGTGGAAATGGTCAAGCCA
>WNFY01003184.1_pt1 | contig 29228 bp, 22 predicted proteins | sample 5400091 | NCBI WGS metagenome assembly WNFY01 (sample SAMN13153364, study PRJNA577476) | soil metagenome | isolation source: 60 cm soil or saprolite under grassland replicate 1 | place: USA:California | collected 2016-06-15 | reverse complement strand
GTGTATGCCTGCCAAACCGAGGCCGGTGCATCGTGGCGAGTTATGCGGCTGCGATAGAGCGGCACGCCCGCGTAAGCAAAAGCCAGATGAAGGGGATGCCGCACCAAATCATGAATCAGCATCGCGACTCGGCAGACGCGCAATGCCTCCCGCGCAAAAAGGACAACCTGTTCCGGGTGAAGGTGATGGACGAACAATGAGCTGGAAACAATATCAAAAGAGGAATTCTGAAATGGTAATGCCAGCGCGTCGGCTCCCACACCGCGTGTTGAGTTATTAGCAGGAAGGTGCGACGGCACGCGGTCAAGAAGAGTTACGTCGAGGTCAACCTTGCGAAGGCGCTTCTGCAGAAGGTTCGGGATGAAGCCGTCTCCGGCGGCGACATCGAGTACGGATAATGTGGTTGCACCTCTCGCAGCTATCTGAATCAGCCGAGTTGCGGTGGAAATGCCGCCAAACCAGCGATTGAACCAGCGCAGATCTTTTAATGAAGCAGCGACTTCGGAAGGCGTGCCGGAATCGGTGTCCAGCAATTCGCGAGTGGGACGCCGCTGCATTCGCACGATTGTAGCGGAACGAGATCAGTCGATTGTCGCGATCTAGTTACGATCCTGCACGCAGGCGCAGGGCACCGAAAAGATCATTTCATCGGAACAGCATAACGTGATGCGATTACCTGCCAGTTCCCTTCCCTTTTCATCCACACGTCTGTAAGCCGGTCGTGGTACTCGTACGGCTTGCCATTCGATATTCCCTTCTCGTGGTAGGAGCCGGTTACGACCGCTGCATTACCGTGCAGGTGGACCTTCAAATCGGAGAGTTCGGCGACCATCACTTGAACGGAAGAGTCGGCGCTATGTGTGATGTATCCCGTCTTGCTGAAGGTGGTGCCGTCCTCAACCGTGATGACGAAGTCCTCGGCGAGGAGCGAAGCCAGGATGTCAATTTTGTGCTGCCTATACGAATCGGTCCATTTCATCTCCAAGGCGCGGACCTTTGCGGCGTCATCCTCTTGCGCGACCGAACGCTGCGCCGTTCCCAACACCAGGCATATGCCGACCATTAACGCCGCCACCGACGAAAGAGAAATGCGCATACGATGTCTCCCCTCGGGAAGAGCATCTTGCAGCTTCGAGGAGCAAGTCAATACAAAACTAGCAATACGCTGTTTGGAGAGGTAACACCCGCGGCTGCTACTCGTCACAGATTATCTATCGGACCGGTGTTGGCAATGGCACGAACACTGAGAGAGGCACGGCTTCACCCATTGCGGCATAGCCTGCGACTGACGGGTGAAGATGATCGCCGCCGTCGAATGCAGGCAGAAAACGCTCGGGATGGTCGGGATCGCGGGTGACCTTGTCGAAGTCGATGACTTCATCGAAGTGGCCCGGAGTTCGAATCCACGTGTTGATAGCCTGCCGGTCCGCTTCATTAGCCAGGCCGGGATGGTAGTAATCCGATCCTGCAAACGGCATGATGGTTGCGCCGATGATCTTGATACCGTTAGTGTGAGCGCGAACGATGAACTGCTCATAAGCCCCGATCATGCGGCGAACCTGTATTTCATGTTCCGCACGTGATACTTCGTCCTTGCGAGGGAGCAATCCGATATCGTTAATGCCCTCAAGAACGATCAGGTAACGCACGCCGGGTTGTGCAATCACATCGTGATCGAAGCGGGAAAGAGCGTTCGGCCCCAAGCCGTCGGTCAGCAGGTGATTGCCGCCGATGCCCTGATTGAGAACGGCTAAATTTGTTTTCGCCTGCGACAGTCTGGCCGCCAGGAGGTCCGTCCAGCGATCATTTCCGTTTGTGGTCACACCGTGTCCGTCGGTGATGGAGTCGCCAAGGACGACAATCGCACCCGCGCCTGCTGGAGCGGCCACGTCAACTCCAGCAATGAAGTACCAATGCTCAACCGTCTTCGCGTTGGGCAAATCGGCGGCGGAGACTAAATCTCCATGGACGAAATATGATGTTGCCCGTGAACCGGGATGGCCGGTTTCCTCGGCTGGGGGAATGTCGGTATGGAGCGTGATGGCCAAGTCCGAAAGAGGACTTACTGTAAGCGAAATGGGATCGGAAACATACTCAGCACCCGGCGGAATTGTGACATCCCGCGATCCGGAAAATGTAACCGGCGTGTGACTGCCCGGCACGATCTTGTCTGAGTTGGGAGCAAGCGGCTTGGCAACGTCCACAGCTGTCAAATGCAATTCCGTTGTGCCGAAACGATTCGAAAGCCGGAGCCGAATCTCGTTCCCGCCAACCGACAGATGTACGATCTGGCGTAGCGTGGCATCGCGGATGTCCGCAGTCGCGAGCGAATTAGCTGGCTCTACCAGTTGCTGAGACGCAGCCCAAGATCCGACCCAATGGATTTGGGATTGGTCCGTATCAGCACCGTACGCCACGACTGCGAGCACGAAGATAGCCGGCAGTCGCAACGCCGCGCCGAAACTGAACACAGGACTCAAAGGTTGATCCCTGAATGCTGACTTGACCCGCATCGCACCTCGTGGTGAAGCACTCAAAGTAGCAGCGAAACTGCAAAATCGTCATTACGTTGATTGACTCTGTTTGACCGAGGTCTACCACTTCTCCAGATCAAGTACAACCGCAGTCGATATTCCTTCGGCTCAATCTGCTCCCAGGCGACCGGCATCAGGACAGTATTGACGTGCATCGCCGCAAGCTTCGGAATGATCAAATCAGCCTCGGCTGCGGGCCGAAGAATTACCAAGCTCGCCTGCGAGGATAAGAAATGGCTCTCCTTTTACTAGGAGCTGTCCGGCGCCGTTTTCGATCTTGATGTGCGGCAGTTCGACAGCATGAAGCGTCGAGCAAAAACGCAAATACAAGTGGTATTGGTAAAGATGGCGCCTAAATTGACCTTCATCCATCCTCCCGGAATACATTTTTTCAGCGCAAGTGAAATCGCTGAGGGCTCGATTTTCCACTGTACTGCTTCGGACTTGATTCTTTAATATTGCCCTCAAACTTAATGAGTAATCTACCATCTTCATTTACCGGAGACGCCATGAAGATTCGCGAGTGCTTCTTGAAAACCTTGCTGTTCCTGGCGCTCGCGCTAGTCGGCAGCGCGGAACCCGCAGCCGCCCAGATTCAAGCAGCGCCGCCCATAACGTTCACCGACGAACAAGACCAGCAGAACATGATGCACCAGCTCGGCATTCGCGCTTTGCGGCCGGGCCCGAGTGGTGACGAGAGGGCACCGAATCATGCCAATTATGACGAGAGCAAGGCCAACCCTTTCCCCAACATCCCCGACGCTCTCATGCTGAATAGTGGCCAGAAGGTTACGACGCTGGAGCTCTGGCAGAAGCGGCGCGCGGAAATCATTGAGGGTTTCGAGTGTTGCATTTACGGACGCGTCCCAAAGGAGATGCCGAAAGTTACGTGGTCGGTCAAAGCGGTTGATCACGAGCGCATCGGTTTCAGTCCGGTGATCGCGAAAGAAGTAATCGGGCACGTGGACAATTCGGCTGATCCCACGCTCGACGTAAACATCCGGATGATCTTGGTCACGCCGGCCAACGCGAAGGGGCCGGTGCCGGTCTTGATAATGTTTGGGCCGGCGGAGTTCCCGTCACCGGACGAGCCTTCACAGGAGCAGCTTGCGCGCATCAATACCGCACTGAAAACTATGCTGGTTCAGCAGGACCCTTCGCTGAAAGCAATTTTCGAACAGCATCCTGCGTATGAGCTGCACACGCTGCGTCCGTTCCAATTTCCGCAGATGAACGCGGATGGCGACCCGCCGAACACGTGGGAATTGATCGCGGACGGATGGGGGTTCGCGCTGCTCGATCCTGCCAGCATTCAGGCAGACAACGGCGCAGGGCTCACGCGCGGCATTATTGGCCTGGTCAATCGTGGTCAGCCGCGCAAGCCTGACGACTGGGGAGCTCTGCGTGCGTGGGCGTGGGGTGCAGGTCGCGCGCTCGACTACCTGGAGACCGATCCAGCAGTGGACGCAAAACACGTCGGCATCGACGGCGTGTCGCGGTATGGCAAAGCCGCGCTTGTAACCATGGCTTTTGATCAGCGATTCGCGGCTGTCCTCGTAGGTTCATCCGGAAAAGGCGGTGCGACGCTGCTCCGCCGTAATTATGGCGAGGCTGTCGAAAGCCTTACTGGTGGCGGCTATTACTGGATAGCGGGCAACTTTATGAGGTACGGCGCAGCGGAGGCAGATTTTGCGATCAAGAATGCGTCCGACCTCCCTGTAGACTCAAATGAACTGATCGCCCTCTGTGCACCACGGCTTACGTTCATCAGTTACGGCGTGCCGGAAAAGGGCGATGCTCATTGGCTGGACCACAAGGGCAGCTACATGGCTACGGTGGCGGCAAGCCCTGTCTGGACGCTGCTTGGCGCAAAAGGCTTGTCACCTATGAATGGCTACACTTTTGAAAACATGCCGCCGGTTAATACCGGGTTGCTGGGCGGGCAGCTCGCGTGGCGGCAGCACGACGGCGGCCACACTGACGCACCTAATATGAAGTACTTCCTTGGCTGGGTTGATAAATTTGTCGGGCGGCCTTCTGTGTATGACGCCGCCGCGCACTGACAACGTATCTAACGAGAACACCGGCTAACAAACAAACTATCGCGAAACCGCTGCAAACAAGCTGGTATGAATCAGTGACTGAAACTGTTTGTCGTCGGCCTTGAAGTGCATTTGCAACTTGGAACTGTCGGAGTTTATCGAAACATCTTCGAGGGCCGCTTTTTCGACGGAACTCGCGGTCATTTTCTTGTAAAGTACGCCCATCTTCACAAGTGACGAGAGCGTGGCGGCAGTCACTGAATCTGATGTAAGCACGTCGAGATCGAAATTCACGCCGCCGGAGAAATTCATGGTGTAGCGGGACCCGAGAATGTGCTTCTTGACGGTGTCATACTCGGCCACATGTGACGCGTCGCCCAACGCCGAAAACATCATATTCTGCGTACCCTTCTGGTCGAGGACACTCCACACCGCGCCCGATTCCACATCACCGATCAAATTTGCAAAGTCCGGATTCGAATCCAAGGTCGCCACGTAGCCGTCCCGAGCGTCGAGGGCGCCGCGCAGGGCTGGGGCATCACCGAACAAAAGTGTAGTCTCGTCGATGAAGGTCATCACCATGCCGCTGGACATCGGATAAATATCAGAATCGTGATACTTGACCGGCTTCACTTTCTTGAGCTTCAGCCTGCGCATGACCGCCTTGGTGGCAAATACTCCCTGCGCCGCGAAGACTGCTTGCAGCCCCTGTTTGGAATGGCGATAGGAAATGACAGTTAGTTGATCCACGTCGCGCTCCGGATCGATGCCGATGCTCTTTAGAGCGACCTCGGTCTGCTTGAGATTTTCGGGGAATATCTGATCCTTGAGCTGTTGCGCGGTGTCCGAATTCTTGAGTGCGCGATAGTCCACGCAGATGAGCTGCTGCACATCAGATGGAATGGCCGGCCGAACGGAAGAAGGCAGTGGCGCTCCGAAAGCGGCGGCTGATAGCAAAAGGACACTCAACGTGTTGCGCAACAAAGAATTCATAACAACCTCAGGATTACTAATTTGGATGCTGGGCGAGACGCGACAGTCACCCCGCTGAAACTGATTGTAGCCGAATGACATGGCAAGGTCGCGATAGCCAAGGTACTAGTCTGGTGTCACCGAGGTCTGCTGTCACTAGGGATGAGGCGTCTCTCAAAAGCTAAGGAGACATGTGCTCGCCATCCAACTAGCCCTGCGCACGATGTTAAGATTGCAAAACCTGAGGGCAACCAATGGCACGAGGACTCATGCCGAGGCGTCCGGCGAAGAGCGGAAGGCACGAAGGCGCGACATCAAAGCCGCGTCCGGTCAAGAACCTCGAAGGAGCAAAGGGATTGCGAAGGCTCACGCTAGCGTCGTCTATAGGTTCAAAAAACGCAAAAGCCCCCAGCGCTCCGCCGTCGAAGGCCGGCAAAGCGACAGTACCTTCGGTGGCTAAGACGAAGAGTTACAATCCCGTCGCACCCAATCGCGTTTCTGAGATCCTGAAACGGCTGGACCAGCTTTATCCAGATGTCACTTGTGCGCTGACTCACCGAGATCCGTGGGAACTGCTGGTAGCAACAATTCTCTCGGCGCAGTCGACGGATGTGCGAGTGAACATGGTCACGCCTGAGCTATTTAGGAAGTATCCGACGGTGCAGGGTTTCGCGAAGCTCGAGCCACAACAGCTTGAACCGGACGTGCGCTCCACTGGCTTTTTCCGCAATAAATCCAAATCGGTGGTAGGAGCTGCGCGCAAGATTGTGGACGAATTCAGTGGCAAGGTCCCGGAGACGATGGACGAGTTGCTCACATTGCCCGGGGTTGCGCGCAAAACTGCGAACGTCGTCCTGGGAACGTGGTTCGGCAAAGCCGAGGGCTTGGTCGTGGACACACATGTTCACCGCATCTCGCGGCGCCTGGAGCTGACGAAGAACGATGATCCGAAAACCATCGAGCAGGATTTGATGAAGTTGATCCCGCGCGATAAGTGGACTCTGTTTTCCCACCAAGTGATTTGGCATGGAAGGCGGCTGTGCTTTGCGCGATCACCGAAGTGCGCCGATTGCCCGCTGGAGAATATCTGCCATGCGGAAGACAAAACGTGGAGCACGGTAGAGAAGCACAAAGGAGCGAGAGTCTAGACTTCGGGCTCGTCTGTGTCTTCCTGGTGCTTAGGCCATGCCTATTGCTTCCGCGTTGCCCGTGATTCAGGAGCAATTTGCAAAGTCACAGGTAAGCACAACATCTACGCCTTCGCGACCATCACTTCCCAAGTACATGTACAGCGCCCGGCGCTGCAACTGGCACGTCCGGATCACGGCGTCAATTTTCCGGTTGAGAGATACTCTTGGGAAGGAATGCCAAAGGCGTCTGCAACGCGGTTAAAGAAGGCGAACATTGCAGTGACATACACTGCTTCGGCAATTTGTTCTTCCTTCCAACCCATATCGCGGAGCTTCTGCACATCCTCCGCGGTTGTTTTGTAAGCAGCTTTCGTAACCAGCTCCACGTACTCCAGCAAGGCCCGCTCGCTGGCAGTGAGGCCGGCTTCGTCAAATTTGCCTTCGACGATTGCTTGCACGCATTGATCTGTGGCTCCCTGAACACGCAGGAAGTAAGCATGGCTGTCCAGTCAATACGGACAACGGTTCAGGTAAGAGACGTGGCTGGCAATCATTTCTTTGTGATGCCGCGAAAGATGCCCCTCAGAAAAATGAACCGTGTTTGAGAATTCAATTACCTGGCGCAGAAAATCCGGGCGCGCCCCGAAGCATTTGATAATCCCAGGGACTTGGTGTCGCCCCGAGCCTGCCCGCCAGAAATCGTAAGCGGCCGCGACCTCACCGGTGGCCTCAGCGTCTTCGATGATCGCGATCTTGGGTACCGGCTTTGCCCGCGGAGAGCCCTTAGCGGCTTTGGATCTCTGCTTGCTGGACTGTTTCATTGTCAAAGCTTTTTGAAAGTCTCGCTGCTGGTCAATGCGTGTCTAGGACTTGAGTCATTGTAGCTTTTCGCTGGAAAGCGCCATAGACGGGCAATCCCGCCAGCACTACAACTGATCCGAGCAATGCTTCTCGCGGACTGTGCAGAGCCAAGAGCGCGAGTAACAAGCACATCAATATTAGAAATACTGCCAAGGGAATCGGATATGCCGGAGTCAGAAATGCGGGCGCCGTCTCTTGATCGCGCGACCGCACAATAAGCAAACCTGCTCCCGTAAGGGTCAAGAACACAACTGCCACGAAAATAAAATACGAGATGATCTGTTGAAAGCTTCCGATTGAGACCAGTACGGACGCGACCACTCCCTGAATAAATATTGCGTTTGCCGGCGTACCGAATCGAGGATGAGTACGAGCAACCGCCTTCAGGAACAGGCCGTCTTGCGCCATCGCATAGTAAACTCTGGGAGCCGACATGATCAGCGCGGCCAGGCTGCTGAGCACGCAAACCACAACGATGGCGGCGAATATGACCCCGCCGGCCCGGCCGAACAGTATTGCTCCGGCTTGGGCAACAAAGGTTTGATCTGAAGTGACCCTTCCTAACGGGACAACGTACAAGAACGCAACACTTACCAGAATATAAATCGCTGTAACAACCAGCACTCCTAACAACATTGCGCGCGGTAGGTTGCGACCCGGGTCACGCACTTCGCCAGCGATCTTGCTTACATCCCACCAGCCGCCGAATGAAAAGAATGCCCCGACCATCGCTGCTCCAAGGGCCGGTCCCAGAGGCAGAGAGCCAGAGCGCTGCGCAATGAAGGGTACAAAGTTGGACCACGATCCCAGGCGCAAAACGAACGCCCACAGGACTAGCAATCCGAGCACAGCAAGTTTGAGCCAAGTAGTCCAACGCAGGAATCCGGCACTTACTCGGATACTCAACATGTTCAGAACACAAAGCGCCCAAATCACACCAATGCCGATGAACTTGATAGTCAGGACCGAAGATGGAAAGATGTACGCGACGTAACTTGCTAATCCCACAGCGAGCGCGGCCGTGAGGCCCGGATCAAGCACCAGCAGGCACATCCAACCGTACAAAAACGCAACACGGCGGCCACAGGTCTCAGAGAGATAAACATAGACTCCGCCGTCATGCGGAAAGCGAGCGGCGAGTTCGCCGTAACAGAGCGCGCCACACACCGTGAGAATTCCAACGACGATCCACACTACGAGCAGCCAGAAGGGAGAGCCCAGCGACTTTGCCATTCCCGCCGGAGTAAGAAAGATGCCGACCGCGATTGACTCGCCAGCGACGGCTGCGGTGGCTGACGCCAGTCCCAGTTGACGCCGCAAACCAATGGCAGCGGGGAGTGCAGAAATACTTTTTGCCGATAAGGTGTTCATTCCACGGAAAGCCACATAACTCAGAATCGGTGCAGCGTAAATGCGTGCTCATCAACTGGACAATAGTAGAAACACACTACTCGTAAAACGCTCTCCATACTCTTTTTGCATTATTGATCTGTTTTTCCGCGTGCCTATAATCGCGTCACTTTGATTCGGGTAGATCTCTGTTTTCGAAGGCTACTGCGGTCCTGTTTTTAGCTCGAGACAAATTTTCGCGGGGGATAAAGGGGCGATGACCAACGGCAGAAATCTGTTTTTCGCAATTCTGCTTGCATGCGCGATTTCTTCGGCTCAGCAAATCACCGGAAACATTCGCGGAACAGTTTCAGATCCCAGCGGTGCTGTCGTACAGAATGCGACTGTGACCGCGCACCAGGTCGAAACCGGGCTTGTGCGGACAGCGATTACTGATCGCGGCGGCAATTATCTGCTCCTGGAGTTGCCGGTCGGACATTATCGGTTGGAAGTTGCCGTTACTGGTTTTCAGAAATATCTCCAGAACGGTATCTCGTTGGACGTCAACGAAACTGCCGCTGTTCCGGTCCATCTAACGGTTGGCTCCGAGAAAGAACGAGTGCAGGTGCAAGCCGACGCCGAACTGATCCAACCCACAGTGACCAGCCTGGGGCAAGTTGTGCAGGAACGCGAAATCCTCGATCTACCGCTGGATGGGCGAAATTTCTCCCAGCTTGGCTGGCTCCAACCGGGTGTAGTCCCGCTCACAGCGGGTTTGGCGGAAGCGGGAGGCTCGCTGCGAGAAGGACAGGCCTATGCGGTGAACGGGCAGCGTCCGGAGTCGAACAACTTTCTGATCGACGGCGCAAATAATTTCAACGGAGTAGATGGCGGGTTCGTTCTAAAGCCTCCGGTGGATACAATCGCCGAGTTCAGAATCCTCACCCACAACGCGAACGCTGAATTCGGCAACAGTCTCGGATCAACCACCAACATCATTACTCGCTCCGGTTCCAACGCGATCCATGGGGCGGCTTGGGAGTTTCTCCGCAATGATGCCTTCGACGCAACCCGGTTTCCGGCCACGACCGTAGAGCCATTGAAACAAAATCAATTCGGCGGGTCGTTTGGTGGACCAGTTCGCAAAGACAAGACATTCTTCTATGCGTTTTACGAGGGCTTCCGCAATCGCCAGGGCGAAACTGCGGGTTCCACTGTGCCTTCATTGAAGCAGAGGGGTGGCGATTTTTCAGAGATGTGTATTCAGGGCTTTGACGGCGCCGGCATCTGCAAAGACAGAAATCCGAATGATCCGAACGATCCGTTGCAGCAGAGGCCTATCCACCAGCTCTATCTGGAAGTCACCAATCCGCCGAGTCCTCTTGCCTTTAATCAACTGCCCCCACCCTTCATTAGTTCGTTTTCTCAGGGTCTGTTAAGCCTTTTTCCAAAACCCAATAGCGGACTCAATATCTTCACTTCAACCGAAACCAAGCGGGAGGACTTCAATTCGGGCGGGCTGCGTTTGGACCACTACCTTTCTGACAATGACAGGTTGAATTTCCGTTACATGATTAACGATGGGACTCGTTTCGATCCACTTTCCCCGGCGGGAGCGAGCGTGCCGGGGTTTCCCATTGAAGAAGAACAAAGGGCGCAAAATTTCGTGGTCCAGGAGACCCATACATTCTCGCCTTCGGTGGTCGGGGTTGTGCGATTTTCGTTCTTGCGAAATAAATTCCTGTTCGGCGAGCGTGAGAATCACACCTCGCCGCAAAGTCTCGGATTTGGGTACGATCCCAGCCTGGATGCCGCAATTGGTCCTCCCCATATCATCGTGAGTAGTTACACGATTGTGGGCGCTCCGATCACAGGGCCGCGCCGGACCTATGAGGATGCGTATGACTACAGCGGCTCGTTGAGCTGGGTACGGGGCGGGCACGAATTGAAATTCGGCGGCGGGTTCCAACACCAGCACATCAATATGCTGCAAGGTATCGCCACCAACGGCTTCTTTGTTTTCGCGCCGTTCCCGATATCAGATGCGTTTGCCAGCTTCATGATTGGCCAGCCGGTTGTCTTCCTTCGCGCCTGACCGTGAACTTGGGCCTGCGTTACGACTTGCCGTCGCCCTATACCGAAATTAGGAACCGGCAGACGCTTTGGATTCCGGGCCGACAGTCCACGATCATGCCTAGCGCCCCTCCAGGTCTGCTCTATCCCGGAGATGCCGGAGTACCCGCGGGCCTGATCCCAACGTTTAAAAAAGGATTTGCTCCGCGAGTCGGCCTGGCGTGGGACCCGACAGGCAGCTCGAAGTGGCTGGTGACTTCCGCCTACGGAGTCTTTTACGAACCCTACTACACGGGCCAAGGGGGACCACTGCAATCACCGATCAGCGCGCCTCCCGATCTGCAAACCGAGCAGATCAGTCTTAGACCGCCCCCGACGCCACCGCTCAACTTTCAGGATCCCTACAATGGCAACCCTCCTGGGCCAGGTACGTTTGCGACGCCGCTGACCAACTTGACCTTAACGCCGAATCTGCCGCTGCCCTATTCGCAGGATTGGGACCTCAACATCCAGCGATCTTTGGGCCCCGATCTGCTACTCGAAGTTGGGTACGTCGGCACGAAGGGAACCAAGTTGCCGCGTTTTATCGAAGGAAACCCGACAACCTACATACCGGGCATTGATCCCACCACCAATCAGCCGTATTCCACAACCGACAATGCTGATCAGCGGCGGCTGTATTCCGGATGCACACTGAGCCCATCGAGTCCGCCTTGCACGTATTCCTCGACGGGTCTCATCGCTGGAATCGCCAATTCTTCCTACAACGCGCTTGAGACAAGTCTGAAGAAGCGCTTCAGCCATGGGCTGTCATTCCTCGCCTCCTACACGCTTTCGAAGTCTATCGATGACGCGTCTTCTTTCAACATGGCAGGTTCGGCAGCCAAGCCTGTTGCAGGCGAGAATGACTTGGCACAAAATCCTTTCGATCTAGCAGCGGAGCATGGCCGTTCGCTGTTCGATGCCCGCCATCGTTTCGTGCTGAGTTATCAGTGGAGCTTGCCTTTCTGGAGGCATCCTCAAGGCTGGTATCAGCAGGCACTAGGAAATTGGCAAGTGAACGGAATTACAACTCTGATGAGTGGCACACCATTCACCGTGTTCGATTCCAACGATGTCTCCCAGCAAGGCGGAGCGCCGGAAATCACCGGGTTTTCTGCCAACCGGCCGAATTTGGTTGCGGGACAGAACCCCAACTCCGGACCGCAGTCTGCGAATTCGTGGGTCAACGCAAGTGCGTTTGCACGAATTACTCCAGACCCCAATTCTGCCGTGCAACAATTCGGTACGGCGGGCCGCAATATCGCGGAAGGGCCGGGATACGCAAACTGGGATTTCTCGGCGTTCAAAAATATCCCGATTACGGAGTCCAAGCAATTCCAGTTCCGCGCCGAGTTCTTCAATGTCCTAAATCACACGAATTTCCGACTGCCAGACAGCGACATAAGTTCGCCAACTTTCAATCACATTTTGGCGGCGCAACCAGCGCGTGAGATCCAATTAGCGCTGAAGTTCCTCTTTTAGACTACCTGGAAGCTCGTCTTTCAGATAGATAAACACTACGAATGCTGCCGGCACAAGTGAAGCGAAGGAAGCAACGCCAAAGGCAGTGAGCAGAGTGCGGCGATCAATTTGCGGCTATGCGGCAGAAGATACTGTCGCAAGTCGAATCTGACAATCACCGCGTTTCGCGCTTCGATCTTTGGAAATCAAGCAAAATTCGCTTATGATCGGCTCACGTGGGGACTTTCAGAATCAGGTAACCTCCCACAAATGCAAAAATCACATCGGGGGCCCACGCAGCCAAGACCGGCGGCAACTGGCTGATGTTGCCCATGGCTTCGAACAATCCGGACACGAGCGAATAGACGACTGCTACACCAATCGCCGTCGCAACTCCGGCGAGCGCGCCGCGCTTCCCTGCTGAGAGTGCAAACGGAATTGCCAGAACTCCCATCACAAACGTGATAACCGGAAATGCCAGTTTCTTATAGAGCTGCACTTTCAGCCTGACCACCTCGAATCCGCTCTGTTGCAGGTCGTGAATGTAGCGACTCAACTGCTCGTAATTCATTTCGAGCGACTGCTTTACTTCCTTCTTGAAGTACGGCGGGGGCTCGGAGACGACGTTGAAGGTGGAAACATCGAACTTCTTGTAGTCGCCAATCGCAGAATTCTGGAATGAGCGTTGCCATCCCTCTTCCAAAACCCAGCGATCCAGCCTGTCTTCCCAATGTGCGCGGTCAGCGTAAATTCGGTTCACAAGTTGAAATGTCGAAGGATTGAATTGGAACACCGAAAGGTCGCCAAACTGGTTCCGGTCGGAATCGAACAGTTGGTAGTAGTAGATGGTTCCGTGTTGGCCGAATATCCATTTGCGAGATGGATTTAGATAAGTCTGCGCAGGCCGTCCCTTGATCTTGTTCAACAGCGCGTCCTGGCGCTTGTTCGCATGAGGCAGGTAAAACTGGTCCGAAAGAAACAGCGCCACTGCCACGATGCTTCCCGCCAGCAAAACCGGCACAATCACCCGATAAATACTGATTCCGGTGGCCTTGAGCGCAGTCATCTCGTTCGAGCGCTCCATTAGGCCTAAGGTGATCAGGACGGCCAGCAGCACACCGTACTGTGCGGTGTTGTAGAGGAAGTATGGTGTCACGTTCAGCAGGTATTCGCCGACGATCCACGGAGACACTTGGTTGCGCAGGATGTCACCCAGCAGCTCAAAGACAGTGAAGATCAGCGACAATACAACCAAAGATCCCACGATCAATCCAAAGTTGATCACGTAATCGCGTAGCACGTAATCGTCGAGCAGCATGGGAAAGCTGGCGCTGAACACGCGCTTGCGGGTGACCGCACGTTCGAAGGCGTTTTCGGCAGGAGTACTAGGCAGCAGAAGAGTGCCCCCCTGGATTTTTGCCTTGAGTGAAGCCCAACTGGTTTTCAAAGCCGCAATTTCAAACGGACGCCGCTCTGAACGCCAAAGAAGGAAGGCTCCGAGGAATAGAAAAACCACATCCGCTAACCAGACACCTAGACCGGGCGAAACTTTTCCCTGGCGCGCCAGCGAGAGTCCAAACAACGAAACGAAATAGTAGGCGAAGACCAGAATGATGGTGAGGACGAATCCTGCCGACTTTCCTCCTTTCTTCGCCGACAAGCCGAGCGGAAATCCAACGAGAGCCAGAACAATGCACGCGGTTGGCAAGGCAAGCCGTCGATGCAATTCAATCCAATACCAGCGCGCAACCACGGGGCTTTTCCTGGAACGAGCCTGTTGCGGCAACTGTAACGTTGGCACTTGTGAGAGAGAGGCGGGCTGCTGATCTTTGGCGGTGGCGCTTTCCGGCAGCAATATTGGCAGATCGGTTTCCTGAAAAGTCGAAATCTGATATTGGTCGGGCTTGGCTGGATCAAGTTCGTGCGCCGAGCCATTCACTAAATGCAAGTGCAGAGTATTCCGGCCTTCGCTGACGAGAATCCCCTTCTCTGCCAAGGTGATCCTTGGAGCCGATGGATTGCTCATGTCTGCAAGAAAAACGCCTTTCCAGATGGCTGCACCTTCCGCACTCTTTACGTCATGAACATAAAGCACCAGCTTCGGAAAACCTTCGTAGAAAACTCGAGGCTGAATTTCAAACGACACCTGGGACCCTTTCAGTTGGTCTTGCAGGTGGGCCAGGGCCTCTTGAGAACGCGGCGCAAGGTAAACACTATTTCCAACTGCGAGCAGCCAGGCTGAAAAGAAGAAGATCGAGAGAACGCGCAAGAAGTGCCAAACGCCGATCCCGCTGGCCTTCATGGCGGTGATTTCGCTATCGGCAGCGAGCCGGCTTAGGCCGATCAGGATGCCGATGAGAACTCCGGCGGGCAGCGTGATGGTTAGCGCCTGAGGGATGACGAGAATGAACAGCTCAATTGCGCTGGGAAGTGGGGCGCTATTGCGGACGACCAGTTCGAGAATCTGTCCAAGTTCCTTGGTGTAAATAATGAACGTGAAGATGGCAGTGCCGATCAGCGCATGAGAAATGACTTCGCGAAGAATGTAGCGAGTGAGGATGCGCATGGGAACTGACCGACATGCCGAGTCTAGCATTGGTGGGATGTCGGATGATCAGGCGATCAGTGCATGGGGCGATTTGAAGACCCAATACGCGATTTTCTCTGCGAACTTTGCGATTCTTCTTTGCGAACTCGGCGGTTAAAAGCTTTACCGCAAAGTGCGCCAAGGTCGCAAAGGCAAGGAGCACATCACGAGACGATTCGATCGCCAGATGGTCAGTATCCGCTCTTCTTGTCCACCAGCGCGAACAACGGCTGGCCGCTCAAGTAACGGCGCACGTTTTCTGCGAATAGTGTGTAGTGGCGCTCCCAGAGCTTTGCTGTCATGCCCGCGGTATGGGGCGTTATTAGGAGATTGTCCAAGTTCCAAAGCGGAGAGGTGGGTGACAGCGGCTCCTCCTCGAAAACATCGAGGGCTGCGCCGCCAATCTTGCGCTGCTGAAGAACCTCGAGCAGAGCCGCTTCATCGATCAGCGAGCCGCGCCCAACGTTTATGAGATATGCGTCGGACTTCATGTTTGCAAGCTGCTCGCGTCCAATCATTCCTGTGGTACCGGGAGTAACAGGGGCGGCGAGGACAACGTAGTCCGCGACCGCAAGCATTTGATTCAGGCTGGAAGTGGGTAGGACTTCGTCAACAAATTCCGGCTTTTCTTCGCCTACGTGCTTACGAACGCAAATGACCCTCATGCCCAAGTTTGCGGCGTGACGGGCTACGTTTCGGCCAATGCTGCCTAATCCCACGAGGCCGAGGGTTGATCCCGCAATCTCGCGCGGGCCACCATCCTTTTGCCAGATTGATTCTTGTCCCCAAACCTGGTGTTGCTGAAAGCGTACCGCCTGCGGGACCCGCTTGGCCATGGCGAAGATCGTGGCGATGACATGCTCGGCGACCACCGCGCCGTGCACCTCACGGGCATTGGTCAGAATGACGTCACTATTCACCAGTTCCGGAAACAGAAACTGATGGACGGCAGCGGCGGGAGAGTGTATCCAGTGAAGCTTGCGAGCTAGACGGAAATGTTCGGGCTGCAAAGAAGATGTGAAAGCGATCTCCGCGTTGGCGAGTTCGCGGTCAATGCCGTCAGGTTTCGCCAGGCGGACGACATCGAGTTGCGGAAAATCTTTACGAAGGCGTTCGGCGAACCACTCCGGCGCAACCCAGAGATCGAGGCGGTGATGAGTGGCAAGGAGGAGCTTGCGGATCGGGTGATCGGGCGATCGGGTCATCGGATGATCTGAAGACTCTCTGATCGCCATCTTAAATAATCTTCGAACGCAAATCCGTTCCCGTCATTTCTCTCGGTTCGGGAAGGCCGAGCATTCCGAGGATGGTTGGTGAGATGTCGCGCAGTGAGCCGCCTGGCTTCAGCGTGAACTGCTTCGAGTTTTCGGATACGACGATGAACGGCACCGGATTCGTCGTGTGATAAGTGTGCGGGCCGCCGCTGACGGGATCGACCATCATTTCGGCGTTGCCATGGTCGGCGGTAATGAGCATGGCGCCACCTTTGGCGCGGACTGCAAGCTCGATTCGTCCCAGACACGAGTCCACGGTCTCTACGGCTTTGATAGTCGGCTCCAGTTTGCCGGAGTGGCCCACCATGTCGGCGTTCGCGAAGTTGACGATGAGAACCTCGAACGTTCCATCTTCGACTGCCTTGACCACGGTATCGGCAATTCCGGCGGCGCTCATCTCGGGTTTCAAATCGTAAGTCGCAACTTTCGGAGATGGCACGAGCTGTCGGTCTTCGCCGGGAAAAGGCTGCTCGATTCCGCCATTGAAGAAGTACGTCACGTGCGCATATTTCTCGGTCTCGGCGACGCGGAGGTTGCGCATGTTCATCTGGCCCATCACGTTGGCGAGGATGTTGTTCAGCGATTCCGGCGGAATCACGATGGGCAGGCTGAATTTCTTGTCGTACTGGGTCATGCAGACGTAATGCAGGTTCTTCGGCAAGCGGTCGCGCGGAATTGTCACGTCGAGATCTTCCGCGCCCTGCAGATCGCGGCCGGCTTGCTCGTTCAGGCCGCTGTTGCGGCAAAGAGCGCGTGTGATCTGACGAACGCGGTCGGCGCGAAAGTTGAAACAAATGCAGGAATCGTTATCGCGGATGGTTGTCGTGGCTCGGGCGCCCTCGCCCGCGTTCTTGTCAGTGCAAACGAACGGCACGATGAATTCATCGGTCACGCCCTTGTTGTAGGACTCCTTCACTCCCTGCACAGGGTCCGCGTACTTGCCGCCCTCGGCCTCGCCGAAGACCATCGCGCTATAGGCCTTGGCAATACGCTCCCAGCGACGATCGCGATCCATGGCATAGTAGCGTCCGCTGACGGTTGCGATTTTGCCGGTGTTGTATTCGCGCGTGGCTTGCTGGAGTTGCTCGAGATATCCTGCGCCGTTGGTAGGGAAAGTGTCGCGGCCATCCATGAAGGCGTGGACGAAGACGCGCTCGACTTCATTTTCCTTCGCCATTTTCAGAAGGGCGTGAAGATGCGTTTGATAGGAATGCACGCCACCGTCGGAAACCAGGCCAAACAGGTGCAACTGGCGTCCGCCATTGCGCGCGTTCTTCATCGCGTTCAGCAAAACGGGATGCTTGAAGAAGTCTCCGTTCTGGATCATCAACTCGATGCGCGTCGAATCCATGTGGACAATTCGGCCGGCGCCGATGTTCAAGTGTCCGACTTCGCTGTTGCCCATCTGATTGTCGGGCAAGCCCACGTATTGGCCGCTGGTGTGGATGAGCGTGTTGGGATACTCACGTAGCAGGCGGTCGTAAACCGGCTTGCGGGCAAGGGCAATGGCATTGGCTTTGGTTTCAGCGCGGTATCCCCAGCCATCGAGGATGATGAGGATTAAAGGCTTTGGTCGGCTCATTTGTAGAAGAGTTCCTGTTCCAATCTTGAGCGTTCAATCTTCAAATAATCTGCGACATCGGAGAGGATTGTATTGAGAGTCCCGACTCTCAAGCTGTGATGATCGGGGACAGTTATGTGATGAGCAGGACCTCATAGCATGATCGCAATCTAATGTGGCTGCCCACTTGCCGCGTTACTTCGTAGCCGTATCGCTTGAGCAGTTTAATGAGATCGTGACCGGAAAGATCACGAGGTAATCTCAAGCTGAAATCACCTCGTCTTTGACCAAATGCAGCCGAATGATCGAGGGGGCTTCCCCTTCGTCAAAGTGGCAGTGCACTGCTTCACGCACATTTTGCTTCAATTCATCCATAGTCTCAGCCTGCGTGAAGATTGAGTAGCCGAGCGCGCGAGCTTCGTACCCACCTTCGGGAGACTCCTGGACCGAGAAGATGATCTCAGTGTGGGGCATTTTCAGAATTATAGCTAGGAGTCCTTCTATCAGCTAATCGTTGGTATTTCTCAGCCTGCTCTGACAGACTCATCTTCGCGGCAGCATCGCGGAGCGCGAGCGAAACTTCGGCCCCGGCGAATTGTCGATGCCACAATCCTCAAGTGGCACTGCAAGCTAGGCCCAACTCGTTGTGGTCAAGGAACTCTTGGAATTGCATGGCAGCTGTGCGCTAATAGCAGCCTCAGGCAGCAACTGTCTTGCCCGAGCAAGGTCCCCCTTGATCGCCTGCCACAGCTTGAGCACTTCTTCTTTGGGCATATTCCTAGCCTTTGTAATTCAACGCCTTCAATCCCAGAAACCTCGCTCCGCTCCCCAACTCTTCCTCAATTCTCAGCAACTGGTTGTACTTCGCTACGCGGTCGGTGCGGGAGGCGGAGCCGGTTTTGATCTGCCCCGCTCCAGTCGCGACTGCGAGGTCGGCAATGAAAGTATCTTCGGTTTCGCCGGAGCGGTGGGAAATGATGGAGGTGTATCCGTTTCGTCGGGCGAGGTCAATCGCGTCGAGAGTCTCGCTGACGGTGCCGATCTGATTCACCTTGATAAGAATGCTATTTGCAACGTTCTTGTCGATTCCCTCTTGCAGGAACTGAACGTTGGTGACGAACAGGTCGTCGCCGACGAGCTGGATCTTGTCTCCGATTTCTTTCGTGAGGTTCGCCCACCCTTCCCAATCGTTCTCAGCGAGGCCGTCTTCGAGCGAAACGATCGGATAATCATTGGCCCACTTCACCCAGAAGCGCACCATGTCGTCGGAACTCTTCGCCGATTTATCTGACTTCTTGAAGACGTACTTGCCGTCCTGAAAGAACTCGCTGGCCGCGGGATCGAGTGCGATCGCAATTTCTTCGCCGGGCTTGTATCCTGCCTGCGTGATGGCTTCAAGGACGACTTCGATGGCTTCGACGTTCGATTTCACTGATGGCGCGAAGCCGCCTTCGTCGCCGACAGCGGTGTTATAGCCGCGTTTCTTCAAAACACCTTTGAGCGTGTGGAAAACTTCTACGCCCCACCGCAGCGCCTCTGAAAACGAAGGCGCGCCGACGGGCATCACCATGAATTCCTGAAAATCAACGTTGTTGTCGGCATGAGCGCCGCCGTTCAGGATGTTCATCATCGGCGTGGGAAGAGTATTGGCACCGGCCCCGCCCAAATAGCGATACAGCGGCAGCTCGTAGCAGATAGCAGCTGCACGCGCTGTCGCCATTGAGACAGCAAGGATCGAATTCGCGCCGAGGCGGCCTTTGTTCTCGGTGCCATCGAGTTCGATCATCTTCTGGTCGAGGGAACGCTGGTCGGAAGCGTCGAAGTTAGCCAGTGCATCGGCAATTTCGCCATTCACATTCTCAACCGCCTTGAGCACGCCTTTGCCAACGTAGGTAGCCTTGTCGTCGTCGCGAAGCTCGACCGCTTCATGCTCTCCAGTTGATGCGCCGCTGGGGACAATTGCGCGTCCGACAGTGCCGTCCTGAAGCCAGACTTCCGCTTCGACTGTAGGATTGCCGCGCGAGTCGAGCACCTGGCGGGCACGAATTTCGGAAATATTGCTCATGGATTTATGTTCGTCCTTGAATGAAATTGTTTTCGACTCCGACATACTCCAACCACGTCGCCCAAGAGAGGCTGAATCGAAAGTTAGGCGCCTCCCTGTCAGGTATCCGACACCTGTATATGTTTTAGCCATTTGTGGGTGAAGCAAAAGATTATAAATGACCTGGCGCTATGGAATGGCGGGCGAGGGCGCCCGCCCCACACATGGATCAATGGGCCATTGAGCTCAATTCTTCTTCTGGTAAGAGCTGTAGTTCCATCCAACCTTCGACTGGAAGTGCATCCACCGGAAGGCGGTTCTGCCAGACACTGAAACGCACACGTAGCTTCTTGGCTGCGGGGCTTGACGATTCGGCCGATTCTCGCGGCAGCGCGTAGAGCCAGGTAAGCGGCACTTTAAACTCGAAATTGCGAGCTAATACGGCGGCTGCTGCCTCCAGTGGAAACGTTTCTCCCTGGTCGGCAACTCTCCACCGAGCAATGTTTCCTTTGGCGATCTCGGCGTTTAGCCGCAAAGTTCGGCGGGGCCGGGCCGAGGCATCAGCCCACGATTCAAGATTTACGACAATTTCAAATTCAGCGTCAGGTATCTGCTCGGCAAAATCCATCCGGCCATAAACGTTCTTGCCGTCAATTCCCGCATAAATGGACTCGAGCAAGAACACTCTGCCGTGCATAGCGCCCGAGCGGCGATCGGCCGTGTAATGGGCCGCGCCCATCCACTCGAAATACCGAATCAGTTCACCGTCAATTCTGGGATGAATGTAATGGGTCTGTGGACTGAACGAGGGCTGCACCGCACCGCCAATGATCGGCTGTGCTAGGTAGTCCGGCGGCGTCGCCCCCAGCGCCTGATAAACATTCGAGAGATGCTTGCGATAGAGCTCGTCAAATTCGCGGTCGTTGGCTGAGTGGTGCTCGGGGCCATACCACCAGTTCCAGTCGCTGCCTTCGGCAATGAATAACTCTTCGAGCGCCAGTTTGCGCTGCTCCTCTGAACAATGCTGCGACGCCTGCTCGTAGAAGTTGCGAGCGTGGTAAAGATAGTCCCAGGCCTTGTTATCTTCCGGCGCTCCAATCCAGACGTCGAAGTTGGCATGAATCCAGGAGCCGGGCGTCAGCGAATGGAGGATGTTGACGTCACGGTGCCGCGCAATGGCCTCGGAAACGGTAAGCGCTTCGATGGAATGATCATTTTGCAAAGCATCGTAGAAGCGCCGCAAGAATTCGCGCCCGGACTCGGGGTAGTACTCCCAAGCGTTTTCACCGTCAAGAATGATGGGCACGACAGCATTCTGTCCACGCGACATAAGTACTTGCGCTGACTCCTTAATGTTACGGATTAGGTGTGCCGCCGCTTCCTGCGCAGGCATGCCGGAATACACAAACCCAATCAAATCAGAGATCGTGTGATCGCGAAAAATCAGGTGCATACGTGTTTGCGCATTCTCGTAGCGATGAATGGTGTAGAGCTTTTCGGCCGAGGCGTCGGGCAAGCGGCCATGTCCATCGCGCATAAACGACTTGTCCAAGGTGCGCGCAAGAACGCCTTCGTCGGTCGCCATCCAGTCCACGCCTAGACCGGCAGCAATAGTGAGGACTTCTTCCGATACGCTGCCTTCCGAAGGCCACACTCCCCGGGGGCGCAAGCCGAATACTCTTTCATGCAGATCGAGACCGCGTTGCAATTGCTCGCGGGCGTCTTCAGGATGGCAAAAGCGATTTTGAGGAAGGGGCAAGCCAGGGGTCGAAGCGGCACCGGCATTCGTATCGCACACCAAGGGCAGGATTGGATGGTAGAACGGCGACGTAGAGATCTCAATTCCGCCGCGCTTGGCGGCATCAGCATGGGCGGGCAGGACTTTGCCAATCAATTCGCGCTGATGACCAACCACGAACTCTTGATCTGCGAGTGAATATTCGCGGCCCTTACGGACGAGTTCGGCGATATCAGGTTCTTGTAGAAAGAACTCGTCAAACCATGCGAGTTGTGACAACACCTGCAGATCGGTGAAATCCTGTGCTCGAAAATATCTCTCGGCTTTTTCTGCGGACCCGCCTGAACCCTGAAAACGGTCCCACAGCTCGGCGTAGCGTGGGTAGCGCCGGATCAGGTGATCGGGATTGGCTTGGAAAAGATATTGCAACGCAAAACGCCGCTCGTCCGGCGTGAGGTCCTTCGCCGCCCGCGAAGCTACGCGAAAGAGCGGGTCTTGGGCAGTGCCGGCCGCGTAGTCCTGAATTTGCGTGATCAGAGAGGGAACAAGATTAAAAGTCTGATGGACGCCAGGAAACTCATCCAGCAGTTTTACCATCCCGTAGTAATCTTTAAGTGCGTGCAGGCGGACCCAAGGCAGGCGATATTCGCCGGTAACTAGATCTTTGTAGAAAGGTTGGTGCTGGTGCCAAAGAATGACAACTCGTAAAACCGGCATCGGCGGCTGGATTCCTTGATTAGAATGATGTGTTATGCAGTCTAGCAAAAGCAGCACTCAGCAATCAGCGGGAGATTTGAGATTGCGGATTTTCAAACCAACGCAGGAGCAAGACGTGCCGTCTGATATCTGAGACCCAAAACCACCCGTACAATCGTTTTGGATGATTGCTGAATGCTGATTGCTGAGTGCTGAATGCCCATACACGATGACGAGCAAAACCCCCATTGCATCTCCCGTCCGGCACGATGTCAGCCTGTTTTCGGCTGATGACCTCTACCTGTTCAATGAAGGGCGCAATTATCGTGCGTACAACCAACTAGGCGCGCACGCTGCCACATTCGATGGCGAGGCAGGAACCATTTTCAGCGTTTGGGCGCCAAACGCGAGCAAAGTTTCGGTGGTCGGCAGCTTCAACGACTGGAACAACAATTCACATCAGCTGGAGGCTCGTGGCAGTTCAGGAATATGGGAAGGTTTCGTTCCCGAAGTCAGCAAGGGCTCGCTATACAAATTTCACATCGTTTCACGCAATAACGGGCACGTCGGAGACAAGGCAGACCCGTTCGGCGTACTCCATGAGCAGCCTCCACGCACGGCCTCGGTGGTGTGGGACCTAGATTATCAATGGTCGGATTCTGAGTGGATGAAGTCGCGTGGCGGCCGTCAGTCGCTGCATTCGCCGATTTCGATTTACGAAGTCCACCAAGGTTCCTGGATGCGCGTGCCGGAAGATGGAAATCGTTCACTGAGTTATCGTGAGCTTGCGCCGAAACTCGCGGACTATGTCGAGCGCATGCAATTCACGCATGTCGAGTTACTGCCCATCATGGAGCATCCGTTTTATGCATCGTGGGGTTATCAGACCACGGGTTATTTCGCTCCGACCGCGCGTTACGGCACGCCGCAAGATTTCATGTTCTTCGTGGATTACTTGCATCAGCGCGGGATCGGCGTGATTCTTGACTGGGTCCCGTCGCACTTCCCTTCCGACGCGCACGGCTTAGCGTATTTTGACGGCACGCATTTGTTCGAGCATGCAGACTGGCGAAGCGGATTTCATCCGGATTGGAATACGTATATCTACAACTACGGCCGGAATGAGGTACGCACCTTTCTGCTTTCTAGCGCCATGTTCTGGTTGGAGAAGTATCACGCTGACGGTTTGCGCGTGGACGCCGTCGCGTCGATGTTGTATCTCGACTACTCGCGCCGGGAGAATGAGTGGATTCCAAACAAATATGGTGGGCGCGAAAATTTAGATGCGATCGAATTTCTGCGACAACTGAATCTCGAGGCGTATAAGGAACACCCGGACATTCAGACTTATGCCGAGGAGTCCACCGCGTGGCCAATGGTCTCTCGACCCATTTACGTCGGTGGGCTTGGCTTCGGCATGAAGTGGGATATGGGCTGGATGCACGACACGCTTTCGTATTTTTCGCATGACCCGATCCATCGCCCTTTTCACCACAATCTACTTACATTCCGCATGCTCTATGGCTTTACGGAAAATTTTGTTCTCCCGCTCTCCCATGATGAAGTCGTTCATGGTAAGGGTTCCTTAGTCGGCAAAATGCCAGGTGACGAATGGCAGAAGTTTGCCAATCTGCGACTTTTGCTTGGGTACATGTTCGCGCAGCCAGGAAAGAAACTGCTGTTCATGGGCGACGAATTCGGCCAAGTCCGCGAATGGGGACACGATATGAGCTTGGAGTGGCACGTGCTGCAATACCCCGTGCATTCCGGAGTACAGAAATGGGTCGAGCAACTGAACCGGCTTTATCGCAGCGAGCCCGCTTTATATGAGATCGAAACCGACCCTGCCGGATTCGAGTGGGTAGATTGCAATGACACAGCATCCAGCGTGATTTCATTGCTGCGCAAAGGCAAGCGGCCGGAAGATACGATTCTGGTAGTGTGCAATTTCACCCCGGTGCCGCGCGATAACTATCGTATCGGCGTTCCCGTTGATGGCTTCTGGCGGGAAATTCTAAACAGCGATGCGGCCGATTACGCCGGAACCGGAGTCGGCAATCTGGGCGGAAAGCAGGCGGAAGAGATTCCTGTGCATGGAAGGCCGTATTCACTTTCGCTGACCCTGCCGCCGATGGGAATTGTGTTTTTTAAGCGTGCGTAGAGGGCGTTGCTTGCAACGTCTTGTTTTGGGGAACCCGCAAAAAGTATTTGCATCGGTCAGGCGTCGCAAACTACGTCTCGACCAAAGCCTTTACCTTATCTAAATTCATGCCGACCACTGGCGAACGATTCGAGCGGGCGGTTTCAATCATGGCCCGACTGCGCGGACCTGGCGGATGTCCGTGGGACCGCGAGCAGACCTTCGATTCCATCAAGCCTTACACGCTCGAAGAGGCGTACGAAGTTCTTGAAGCCATAGACAATCGCGACTGGGACGAGTTGCGGGGCGAACTTGGAGATCTACTGCTTCAAGTTCTGTTCTATTCGCAAATGGCGCACGAAGAGAGTCGTTTCTCGATTGATGATGTGCTCGATCGGCTGTCAAACAAGCTAATCCATCGTCATCCCCATGTCTTTGGCGATGTGACCGCCGAGACTTCGGCCGACGTACTGCGTAATTGGGAAGCGCTGAAGGCCGAAGAGAAGAAGAAACGACTCGAGGCTGGCAGAGGGAAAGCTGCGCAGCCGCCGAATCCGGAATCAGTGTTGGCTGGCGTTTCGTCCGCCATTCCAGCTTTGCTCGAAGCGCACAAGCTCAGTTCCCGGGCGGCACATGTGGGATTTGATTGGCCCGAGATTGGCGGATTGTTTGAGAAGCTGGAGGAAGAGGCGGAAGAACTGAAAGAAGAGCTTCAGCGAATTCCTTCACCGGCGAAGCCCGTTGCAAGCGGCGTGGCCGGATCAGGCAAGCCTCGGGTTCCGGAAGAACTTCGTCATCGTTTGGAAGAAGAGGTTGGCGATATGTTTTTTGTGGTGGTCAATATCGCGCGCCATTTGGCAGTTGATCCTGAGTCCGCGCTGAAGAAAACCAATCGCAAGTTCAGGCGGCGATTTCAGTGGATGGAGGAACGGTTGCGCGAGCAAGAACGCGGTCCGCAGCAAGCGACGATGGAGGAGTTGGAAGAGTTGTGGCAGAAGTCGAAGGAACATGAGAAGGTCGGAGTTCAGCGGTAGTGGTTCACGATTTCTTCAAATCCGTTCGGGATAGGCTATCTTTCGCCCCTTCGGGGCTTGCTCGAATCGCTTTTTCCCCAGGGCTTGCGCCCTGGGCTGTAATCTTCCGCTGCTTCGCGGCTTTGAGCGGCAGACCGCATTCATGAAAATTGAAGCCATCACACTTCGCGAACTGCACATGCCGCTGAAGCACTTCTTTGAAACCAGCTTCGGGCGCACCACCAGCCGCCGCGTCCTGCTGGTGACTGCGCATTGCGAGGGAGTTGAAGGCTGGGCGGAATGCGTTGCCGGAGAGGGACCATTTTTCAGCTACGAATGGATTGAAACCGCATGGGCAACGATCCGCGATTTTCTTGCCCCGGCTCTCGTTGGAAAAGATGTTTGGCAAGCCACGGAGGCCGCCACCCTGATGTCAAAAGTGCGGGGTCACAACATGGCCAAGGCCGCGCTCGAAAACGCGCTGTGGGACGCGGAAGCGCAACAAAAGCAGCAGCCGCTCTGGAAGCTGCTCGGCGGCACGCGGACCGAGATCGCTTGCGGTGTTTCCATCGGCATTCAGGATTCGCACGACGAACTGATGAAACAGATCGAGACGGAGCTCGCGGCAGGCTATCAGCGGATCAAGATAAAGGTGAAGCCGGGCTGGGACCTGGAGATCCTGGCGAAAATCCGCAAACGGTGGCCCGATATTCTGCTGAGCTGCGACGCCAACTCCGCCTACCGGCCCAACGAGTTGAAGACTTCGATTTGCCTGGATGAATCTATCCGGCACGAGCGTGACGCCCAAGCAGCCATCGCGCTCGACGCCTGCCGGATCATCAATATCAAGGTCGGGCGGGTTGGCGGATTGACTGAAGCCATCGCGGTCCACGACCAATGTCTCCAACACAATATTCCCGTCTGGTGTGGAGGCATGCTCGAAACCGGTATTGGACGTGCCCACAATGTGGCGTTATCGACGTTGCTAAATTTCCGGCTCCCGGGAGATGTTTCGGCGTCCAAACGCTACTGGGAAGAAGACGTCGTGGAACCCGAAATTGAGGTAACCGAGCGGGGCACGATTCCGGTCAGCAAGAAAGCGGGCACGGGTTACGAACTAAAGAAGGACCTGATCGCGAGGCTTACGGCGCGGTCTCTTGAGCTTACCTAATCTGGAACACGTGGGACAGAAGCTTGCCCTGTGCCACGTGTTAGAATAAGAAACTAAGAAAACGAAGTTCCTGTGGTGACTTTTCCGGCAGTTTCCTGGTGTGACCCCTGCAAGAGTTTGGTGGATGGTCGTTCCCAATTTGGAGGCCTGTGTTCGCCTCCCAAACTGACACAAACTGTCAGCGCAAATGACAGAATGTGACGTTGTGGCTCGAACCGGCGGATGTGCAATCGGGATTTTTCAATGTAAGTCTATGAAAATGCGGCATGTGGCCTGTGAAATCCGCTCACTTTGGTAATTAACGGCAATGGCGAGGGAAGTGCGAAGATACCTGGCATCGGGTCGCTGAGACCGAGATTCAAGAACCAAAAAAAGAAGAGGACAAAACGAAAATGCGTAAACAGAAGGGTTTTTCACTTATCGAGTTGCTGATCGTGGTCGCGATCATCCTGATCATCGCCGCGATTGCCATCCCGAACCTGCTGCGCGCCAAGATTAGCGCCAATGAATCTTCGGCCGTCGGCTCGGTTCGCAACATCATCACTGCTGAGACTTCCTACAATTCGAGCTATGGGCAGTATGGTTTCGCGCTCGACCTTAGCCGGCTTGGGCCTGGAGCTGGCAATCTGAGTTGCCCGGTGGCCGGTCCTGACCCGGTGGCTGGGGCGTGTCTGCTGGATTCGAACCTGGGTGGCACGGCGAACAGCACCAAGAGCGGGTATATGTTTGAGGCGACCGCTGATAACCCGCAGCCTGCTGATCCGGTCACTGGTATCGTTGCCTACACCGGTTTCACCGTAGCGGGGGTTCCGCAAACGTTTAACCAAACCGGCGTCAGCGCTTTCTGTGCGGGCGACGACGGCGTGCTGCGTAAGAACCCGAACGCTGCTGGAGGTGTTGGAGCAGGCGTTGGTGTCAGCTTTGACCCCTGGACAGGGCTATGCACCACCACTGGAGCAGGCTGGGTCGTGTTGCAATAACTTAACTTAGGCAATTACCTGGGGGAGGGTAAGAGCCGAGAGCGCCGGATGGAAACATCCGGCGCTCTTACTTTTTTGCCCCAAAACACGTGGGACAGTCGTCCCCCGCTGTCCTGCCTGAGCGAAGCTCGGGAAATGCGCCCAGACTTCGTCTGGGCTGGACAGGCGGGACGCCTGTCCCACGTGAGTTGAGGCCAACGAAGAATGGCAGCAGAACTGCAACAACAAGCACAAATGAAACAACAAGCCAATCGCGAACTGGGCTTTTCCCTGATTGAACTCCTGATTGTGGTGTCGGTCATTTTAGTGCTCGCGGTTATCGCAGTACCGAATTTACTCCGATCAAAGATCGCGGCCAATGAAGCAGCCGCTGTTAGCACCGTACGGCAAATTTCGACAGCCGAAATGTCCTACAGCAATGCTTATCCTGCGGTTGGATTTTCGCCAGATCTTACCAGCCTCGGCGGCCCTGTTGCCGGATGTACTCCGGCGCCGGCGAATGCTTGCATCCTTGACACTGTTATCAGTGCTGGGAGCAAGGGCGGATATAAGTTTTTTGCTGCGGGCTTTGCGCCCAGTGGGCTGATCAATACTTCTTTTGTAGCCAGCTCGGCTCCGCAAAACTTCAATACGAGCGGCGTACGCTTGTTTTGTATTGCGACTGACGATGGTCTTGTGCGTTCGAAGACTGGAGGGCCGGGAGCAGTTCCGGCACCGGATGTGCCCACTTGCATTGCTTATCCGCTCATGTAGGCAAGACTCACGCGAGACAGGGCTGCCTTTCCCAGCATCACTTCCGTAATCTCACCGTGCCTCTGATGGCATTCCATTCGCCTGGCTCTTGAATATAATTTCCTGAGAAAGCGCACTCCCATGGCGGCAATTGACATTCTCGGACTGGAAAAAACTTACAGCGTCGGCTTTTGGCGCAAGAGGCCAAAGCTGGCACTGCGGCCACTGACTCTTTCCGTGGAGTATGGTGAGATCTTTGGCTTCCTTGGCCCCAATGGCGCTGGCAAGACTACGACCCTGAAGATGCTCATGGGCCTGGTGTTCCCTACCAGCGGAACGGCGCGGATCCTGGGCATGGACCTCGACGATATTCGAATGAAAGCGCAAATCGGGTTTCTTCCCGAGCATCCGTATTTCTATGACTACCTCACCGGGCGCGAGCTGCTGAAATATTACGGACGGCTTTCGGGCGTGGATGCAAAACAGCTTTCGCAGAAGACCGACGCCGCGCTGGAGCGTGTCGGATTGCGGGACGCCGCCAATCTCCAGCTTCGCAAATTCTCGAAAGGCATGCTGCAAAGGGTGGGCATTGCACAGGCAATCCTGCACGATCCCACGCTTGTGTTTCTGGATGAGCCGATGTCAGGGCTCGATCCCATGGGGCGGCGGGAAGTGCGGAATCTGATCGAAGAATTGAAGGGCGAAGGCAAGACTGTATTTTTCTCGACCCACATTCTGTCGGACGCCGAGGCTCTTTGCGACCGTGTGGCCATCATTCATTTGGGAGAATTGCGCCGCGTGGGCTCGGTGGCCGAGTTGACTGCCAGCGTTCACAGCAAAGTTGAAAT
>WNFY01000783.1_pt1 | contig 29229 bp, 28 predicted proteins | sample 5400091 | NCBI WGS metagenome assembly WNFY01 (sample SAMN13153364, study PRJNA577476) | soil metagenome | isolation source: 60 cm soil or saprolite under grassland replicate 1 | place: USA:California | collected 2016-06-15 | reverse complement strand
AACGGCGGGATATCATGAGTGATCCGATCGATTTCTTCGCCGTCCATGAGGAAAAGCGCGCCCAACTGTTGTGGGACCTCGATACCGATTCGCCTTAAATCGCCGCCTGAATCTGTGTGGCGCCATAGCTGCCGGATTTCCTCTTCCTGCACTCTGCGGCCGGGACCGTTGATGCCCATCATGATCCATTCCTGATCGGCACTGGCCCAGACAGACGCGTTTGGAAATACGTTGTGGAACGCCCGCAGAATTGCCTTTGCTTCATCTACTCTCAGCTGGTTGATCGGCAGCCAAAAAGTTGCAATTCCACCTTCCTTCAGGCGACCTTTCATTAGTGAGAAAAATTCCTGCGTGTACAAATTAACTGAGCCGGCGATCTTTGGCGGAGGCGGTTCGCCAGAAATAATGTCGTATTGTTGCGGGCTAGCCTGAAGGAAGAACCGACCGTCCTGCACGATGGCGTGCACGCGCGGATCACGCAGAGGATTGGAATAAATCCCGGAATAAAAATCAGCCAGGGCAAACACTTCTTTCGAGATGTCCACGGCATCCATTCGCTTGACGTTTGGCCCGTGGAGGAGCGCGTCGGCCGTGACACCGCAGCCGTAGCAAAGAAGCAGCACGTCTTTCGCTTCGGGACGGAAAGCCAAAGGAAGATAAGCGAACAATCGCATATAGCGCTGATTGCGCGGATTCGTGGCCGACATCGAAAAGGCATTAGTCAGGAGCCGGTAGTAATATGGTTCGCCAAAAAGATCCCGGCGCAGCAGTTGCAATGTGTCTGAAGTGCCCTCGATTCTTTTCACGACATGCGCGAGCACATTGCCGTGCTCATCCTTTTCGTAAGGCCGGCTGGCATGTGAAAAGTGCGATTCAGCGCGACGATAGGGAAGAATTGCCATGAGGAGAATCGCACCCGCGCATAGTGCGATCGTGATCCGACCGATTGGTCGTCCGAGTGACCAGCTCGAACGTTCAATCGCGACCATGGAAAGCAGGAAGTAGCCAGCACTGCATAGCAGCAGACTCCACTGGTAGCCAACACCCGGCAGCAGCACGAAACTTGCGAGAAGCGGGCCGACCGCAGCGCCGGCAGTATTGAAGAGCGTCGTAATCCCCGTGCTGTTCATTCGATCGCCTACGATCGCCTGCACCTCTGCCACGAGCGTAGGGAATAGAATTCCTGACAACAACGCGACAGGAAACATCAAGGCAATGGACATGAGGACCATTGCACGCCAGGAAAGATCGAACACTTCCGTGCCCGCTTGCGCCAGATTCTCCGGGAACGACAGATAGGATATAAGCGTTGTGATCGCCGCCAACAGCAAGAGCACGGGAAGCAAGTGATTCAGACGTGCCGACCCGCGGTGGATCGCACCAGCGACAATGCCGCCGAAACCGATTCCCGCCAGCACTACCGCCAGCATGATCGCGAATGCGGTCGGGGATGATGCGACATACAAACGCAAAAAACGGAACCAAACTACTTCCAGGCAAAGAAGGACGCACCCCGTTCCAAAGCTAACGACAAGCAGACGCCATGGTGGTCGATATCTTGCCTTGAAGTGCAGCGGAAATTTGGAGTCCGGCGACACGTCGCCGCTGTATCTGGCCACCAGCAACGCCGTCACTGCGGCAAGGCAGACAGCCAAACCTGCCGCCAATCCAGTTCCGCGAAGACCAAATGCCTCGATGAGATATGCTTCGCCGAGTAGTGCACCGACCACGGCCCCTAGAGTGTTCGCGCCGTACAGAAAACCGATCGCGCGTCCAAAGCTCGTTTGTCGCAACGCTGGATCTTCGATTATCACCGGCAAGGTCAAACCCATGGCTGTCGTCGGCACGAGCAGGATCAGAGAAGACACTATGAATCGCAGCCCGAGGAGCGTCGGCTGATGATTCCACAGCGTTTGCCACAGGGGTCGCATCCAGTCGCCAAGTAATGGAAGCCCAAAAACAATCGTGCACCCAAAGAACGCGACGAGCCCCTCCAACACAGCGTACAAATGAAGCGGCCGCCATCGCCGAATTCTCGATGACGCGGCGAGCGCGTTTCCCAACGCCAAACCGGCCATGAAACTGGAGAGAATCAATGCCGCGGCCCAGATCGAGTTGCCAAACGCCAGCCCGCTCAATCGCAACCAGAGAGTTTCAAAAATGAGCGCGCCAGTACCGGAGAGAAACAGGACAGCACAAGAGATTGCGATGCGCAGTCCTGTGCGCTGAGTTTGCGGTGACCTGCCATGCGCCTTCGCGTGCACCGTCATTTTCGATCACCCAGTACGCTCCACGCGCCGCCAGCGTTGGACGTCGCAACAATTACCGCGACATAGCCAATGCGCACCCTCGCCCGGAAGAGTTGATGTGCCGGCGCGCCACCTATCAGCGCTCCAACAATATTGTCGAGGAAACTCGAAAGAATCCACACGATGCCCAGCACCACGAAGCCGCCTTTCCGATCGTGAGGCAAATACTTTGGCAGAACCAAAGGCACATGGCTCTTCTCGAAATGACGTGAGAGCACCGTGAAGCCCAATAGCAAGCAACGTATGCTGATGGAACTCTGCAACACCATGAAAAGTCACACCGAATAGAATGAAATCGATCGGTATACCGAAAATGGCAGGATCTTGCGGCGTCATTACAACGGCGCCTAAGCTAACGCGCAACATCCGATGCTCAATGTTCATCTCAGACTAGTAAAATGGATTCGTTACGCAAAATCGTTGAACCGGTTGATCGTAAATCTGATGTAATAGTGTAATTTTTTTAAAGGAACCACGTTCTACACCCTCTCCTCATGTTCACCGGTCTGATCGAAGAAGTCGGCAGGGCTGTTGTCTTGCGTGCGAGTGATCGCGGCACTCAACTGCAAATTGACGCCCCGCGTATTGCAAAAAAGATCAGGAGCGGTGACAGCATATCCGTAAACGGCTGTTGCCTCACCTTAGCATCGCGCCGCGGCGACCGGCTCAGCTTCGATCTTCTCGAGGAAACAATCGCTCATACGAACCTGAAAAACTTCCGGCGCAATGATCGAATAAATCTCGAGCGCGCTCTAGCCGCGAATGGGCGCTTCGGTGGACATTTCGTTCAGGGCCATATCGATTGCGTATCGCCCATCCTCAGCTTTGAGAAGGAAGGCGCAAATTTTCGATTGGAATCAGGGCTGCCCTCAAAGTTCGCAGGTTATGTGGCTTGCAAGGGTTCAATCGCCATCAACGGAATCAGTTTCACGGTTACTGAAATTCTTGCCAGGAGTTTTGTCGTGTGGGTCATCCCATACACCAAGCGCCATACTAATCTCGATAAAGCAAAAACCGGCGAGTTAGTGAATCTCGAGTTCGACATTCTCGCCAAGTATGTCGAGAGGACGCTTCCGGCATTCGTCGTCAAAAAATGACGACAAGGGGTTCAGGCCAGATCCGTCCGCGCGTTGTCGGCGTCATCGCTTCGGGCGCGGATCTGGATTGCGCGCTCCGCATGCGCACGCGAGCGGATTTGTTTGAGCTGCGCCTGGATCGTCTCGCAGACATTATCGAACAATTGGAAGACAAATTGCCCAGATTACGCGCGCCCCTGATCATCACCGCACGACATCCTCAAGAGGGCGGCGCGAAAAACCTGTCAGTAGGGCAGCGACGTGACCTGCTCACTCGATTTTTGCCCCATGCCAAATACGTCGATGTCGAATTGCGCTCGGCGTTTGCGCTGCGTTCGTTGCTCGGACTAGCACAGGAGAAACGGGTGCGGCGGATTATTTCATTCCACAATTTTAGATCGACACCGTCTCTTCGGGTTCTGGCCGCGAAAGCGCATGCTGCCAGGGCACACGGCGCAAATATTTTCAAGGCTGCAACGCGGACCGACACGCCGAACCAGCTCGCGCGTCTGCTCCAGCTCGTGGCCACCGAGAATATGGATCTTCCCGTGAGCGCGATGGGCATCGGGAACCTTGGCGCAATTTCGCGTGTCCTGCTGGCGCGCGCGGGCTCAGTCCTGATTTACGCGTCGATCACGGCACGGACCGACCTCGAAGGTCAGCTTTCGCTGGAACAACTTGGCACGCTTGGAATCGCTACACCGTTGAAGCGGAAGGTTGTTTCCTCTTAAACGCTTCAACGTTTGAACGCGTCAACGAATCACGCTCCACCCGCTTGCTCTTTCTCCAGCACACATATCGTACACGGGGCGCGAGGACGATTATGGGTTCATCCGAAATTTTGCCAAAACAACTGCCGGTGATGCCGCTTCCGGGAGCGGTCTTCTTTCCGCATGCTCTGCTTCCGCTCTATATCTTCGAGCCGCGATATCGCAAGATGCTGGATCATGCGCTTCACCATCATCGCATGTTTTGCGTCACGCTGATAAAGCCGAGTTGTCCCGAGTGGCACGCCCCCGAAGACTTCTTCCATCTTGCAACCGTCGGGTTGATTCGCGCGTGTGTCGCGCGCGGCGATGGCACATCGAATTTGATCCTGCAAGGTCTCCAACGTGTGCGCTTTGCCAGTTTCAAACAGGAATCGCCGTTCCCGATCGCGAACATCGACGTCATTGAGTCGCGCGGCGCGACCACGGTCGAGACCGAAGCGCTCGGCGCAAAAGTGCTCGAGCTTTATGCAAGCCTGAAACATGACGGCCGGCAGCTCCCGGGGAAAGTCGACCGATACCTCGCGGAACTCCGCGACTTGGAAATGCTGGCCGATCTTATGGCCTCAACTTTTGTGAATGATCCGTTGCGGCGTCAACGCGTCCTCGAAGAACGTTCTCTCAATCAACGTCTTCGATTCCTGATCACATATTTGCGGGACGAAATCGGCAACGCGGCTGCGTAAGGTAGGGCGATTGACCTCAACCACCTGCTCGGGTACGCGGTCACATGCGCGGCGGGCGGTTCGGGTGAACCGCCCTAGCCTTTAATCCGTTCGTATTCTTCCATCAAATATCTATCAGTCATTCCCGAGACGTAATCGCACACGGTGCGATGCAACCCCTCGTTCTCAATCCGGCGCGTTGCACCGTCGCCGAGCCTGTCGGGATCGAAAAGGTACGCTTCGAAAACACGTCGCAGCATCTCGCACGCACGCCGGTTCACTTCGGACACGCGCGGGTGATAATAAACATTCTGATACAAAAATTTCCGCAGCGCCCGATTCGCTTCTGCCAATTCGTCGCTGTAGCGAATGAGCCGGGCGGACTGTCGCCGCACGTTGTCCGCACTTTGCACCCCCGATTCGGCGATCGTTTTTGCGCTTGTCGCAACAAGATCGTGCACTTCGTTGTCGATGATGTTGCGAATAATTAACTTGTGCAGCTCGGGCTGGCGCGCGCCAGAGTAACGCGCGCGCACCGTACGCTCGCTTCTGCGCCACACCTCGTTTTCTCCCAACTGCGCCGTGCTTAAAATTTCAAAATCGACGGCGTCATCAAGATCATGACTGTAATAGGTGATTTCGTCGGCGAGGTCCGCAACCTGTGCCTCCAATGATGGGCAATGATATTGCTCGGTTCCCGGCGTAGCGAAATCGTAAAGCAGTTGATGTTTGTGCAAGCCCTCCCGCACTTCGAACGTCAGATTCAGACCGGGAAAATTCGGATACGGCGTTTCGAGCAACTCCACCACGCGCACGCTTTGCTGGTTATGATCGAACCCGTCCTGATCGCGCATACATTCGGCCAGGATCTCCTCGCCGGAGTGTCCAAAAGGCGCGTGCCCCAAGTCGTGGGCGAGCGCGATGGCTTCAGCGAGGTCTTCGTTCAGGCCTAATGCGCGAGCGATCGTCCGGCTGATCGATGCGACCTCGATGGAATGCGTCAGGCGGGTGCGTAAATGGTCACCGGTTCCATTCAAAAAGACCTGGGTCTTGTACTCCAGCCGGCGAAACGCGCGAGAGTGAATAACGCGTGCACGATCGCGCTGAAACTCCGTCCGATAAGAATGGCTCGGCTCGGAATATTTTCGCCCGCGCGAGTGACCTGATTTTTCGGCGAACGGCGCGAGCACGGCCCGCTCGGTCGCTTCCATTTCTTCGCGTGTTTTCCAGAAGGCCGTGAGGCCAGGGCCCTGAAAATCATCAGAATGATTGGTCACAATTGATTCCCAATCTTATTTGTCGATCTTAGCTTTCGAAATCTCAAATCGATATGCCCAAGAAAACTCGCGGGAAAAAGCAGGTCACGCCCGAACGTTTGATGGAACTTGGCTTCGCTTACGCACCGCCACTGGTCATCAGCGCCGGTGTGAGCCACAAAGTTTTCGATTCGCTGGAACACGGCGCGAAAACGTCAGAGCAGGTTGCAGAAGAGACCGGGGCATCGGCGCGCGCTCTGCAGATTCTAATGAATGCGCTCGTTGGTCTGGATCTTCTGAAGAAAAATAGGCAGGGGAAATATTCCCTTACGCGGGAAAGCGCCGCCTTTCTTTTAAACAACAAGCCGGGTACGCACGCAGGGTTTTTTGGAACCGTTGCGCCGCAGCTCATCTCACGGTGGCTACGGTTGTCCGACATCGTTCGGGACGGTCGTCCGACCGTCGCCGTGAACCAGGAAACCGAAGGCACGGAATTCTTCAGTCAGCTGGTGGAAAACATCATCCCGATGAGCTATCCGGCGGCGCAAAAACTTGCAGAGCATTTAAAACTGTCGAAAGCGAAGGACAAAATTCGCGTTCTCGATCTGGCCGCTGGTTCAGGCATTTGGGGAATCGCGCTTACTCAAAAATCTCCGCGCGTCCGCGTGACCGCAGTCGATTGGGCAGGAATGATTCCGACGACCAAACGAATCACGCAAAAGTTCGGCGTCGGCGATCGCTTTAATTATGTGGAGGGCGATATATTGGAAGCGAATTTCGGCAGCGATTACGACATCGCGACTCTTGGCCACATCCTTCACAGCGAAGGTGAAAAACGCAGCCGCGACTTACTCAAGAAAACTTTTCGCGTGTTAAAACCTGGTGGCGTCATCGCCATCGCCGAATGGCTGGTAAATAACGAGCGCACTGAACCGAGGCACGCCCTGATGTTCGCCGTGCAAATGCTCGTGAATACCGAGAAAGGCGACACTTTTAGCTTTGACGAAATCAAGAGTTGGCTCGAAGACGCCGGTTTCGAAAAAGTTCGCAAACTGGCGGCGCCCGGACCTTCGCCGCTGATTCTGGCGACTAAACCTTAGTCAGACAATTCTGTCTGCGCCATGAGCCTCGCGGGCAGGATTGTCTACGTCACGAATCAGCTTCTCCTTCGCGCAGCGACCTGCTTTCATAGCGGCGATGAAAAAGGCAAAAACGAAAGCGCGCAGCAACACAAAAAGACCGTCGGCTCCGAAAGATCGAAGACAAGAAATCCTCCATCAGAAGCCTGCCCTCCGTAGCGAAGCGTTTGTCAGAGCGCTCACTGACGCAAAGTCGTGCGTCGGGGATACCGAAAGCATGCAGACGCTTTTCGGGGAAGCAGCGAGAAAGGCAGCCGCCGTGCCCCGGGAACCGTTTAGGGAAAGCTGGGCTTATCTTCAGACCATGCTGCGTTTGATCCGCGCCCGTTATCGCGGCGAATACGATCAGGTCCCCGATGATGCCCTTTTATGGATTATTGCTGCTCTCAATTACCTGGTCGACCCATTCGATTTGATTCCGGATAAGACGCCATTTCTTGGCTTTGTCGATGACGCAGCCGTCGTCGAGTTCGTAGTCGATCGAACCCGCCAAACGCTGGACGATTTCATGGCATGGGAAACCGCAGCGCAATAGTGCCACGAGGCTCAAACCATTAGCAGAGCCGGATTTTCGAGAAGGTGTCGCAACTCTTTTAAATACTCGGCGCCGAGCGCGCCGTCGATGACGCGGTGATCGCAGCTCATGGTAAGCGACATCCGATGGCCCGCGATGATTTGGTCGCTGTCATCAATGACAGGAACTTTCGTGATCTTGCCGACTGCCAGAATGAAGCCCTGAGGCGGATTGATCACAGCGGAGAAACTGTCGATGCCCAGACCACCGAGGTTTGAAACGGTGAACGTGCCGCCCTGAAATTCCTCGGGCTTCATCCGCTTGTTGCGCGCGCGATGCGCCAGATCCTTGGCGACTTCGCTAATCTCGCGAAGTGATTTGTTTTGCGCCGCGCGAACGACCGGTGTCAGGAGTCCGTCTTCGATCGCGACGGCAATTCCAAGGTCAACGTCGGCATATTGCACGATCGCGTCGCCCTCGAAGGACGCGTTCGCTCGCGGCACTTTCACTGCGGCTTGCACTGCCGCTTTTAAAACCAAATCGTTCACTGTAATTTTAGAGGCGTCGGCCCCTTCACCAGCTGACTTCAATTCCTCGCGCGCTTCCATCAGCGGGCCGGCATTCACATCGATTTGCAAATAAAAATGCGGAACCGGACCGAGACTTTCTACGAGTCGCTGCGCAATGATTTTGCGCATCCCGGAAAGTTGAATGCGGGCACTTTCCCCAGGTTTAGTCGAAGGCTTCGGCTTCGATTCGACTTTTGCGCCACCTCGGTCGGCACCCGCAGATTTTGCAGCGGCGCGCACATCAGTTTCGGTGACGCGCCCTTCCGGGCCTGTTCCTTTCACGCTGATAAGATCGATGCCCAGTTCAGCCGCGACTCGACGCGCAACGGGTGACGCTTTCACACGTGCTTCTTCCGGCTTTTCTTTTTTGGAAGCAGGCAGCGCGTCTGCCTTTACGGGTTTTGTTTGCTGGGGTGGCGCGGTTTCTTTCTCTTTCGTCTGAGGTGGCGCAGGTTTCTCAGTCTCAGCTTGAGGCTGCTTTTCTTTTTGTTCTGCGGGTTTCGGCTGTTTTTCTTCTTTCTGTGCCTGCGCTTCTTCTTTGGGAGTTGCCTCTCCTTCGCCACCGATAAACGCAAGTTTGTCGCCGACGTTTACCTTGCCGCCTTCCTCAACATAAATCTCCGTAAGCGTCCCATCCTCAGGCGATTCCCACTCCATCGTCGCCTTGTCGGTCTCGATTTCGGCGAGCACTTCGCCGGCCGACACCTGATCGCCCTTCTTTTTCTTCCACGAGACCAGAGTGCCTTCGGTCATCGTGTCGCTCAGCTTGGGCATCTGGATTTCAGGCATGGCAGGAAATGACGAATAACGAATGACGAATGACGAATTCTCCTGAAACCTGAATCCTGAAACCTGCGAGTTGCTTCATGCGTAGCACACCTTTTTGACCGCCGCGATCAACTTCTCCGCATTTGGCAATACCGCGTGCTCCAGGCGCTCATTGTAGGGCATTGGCACATCGTCCTGTGATACGCGGATGATCGGCGCGTCGAGCTCATCAAAAATGTGTTTCTGGATGCGATAACAAACCTCCGCACCCACCCCACAGAAGGGATGATCTTGTTCGACGATCACGACGCGATGCGTTTTCACGACCGAATCGAATACCGCCTTCTCATCGAGTGGTTTAATGGAACGCAGATCGACAATTTCCGCAGAGATGTCTTCGTCCTCCAGTTGGGCCGCAACCTTCAGCGCCAGCGGCACTGTCTGCGAGTAACAGATAATCGAAACATCGGTGCCTTCACGTTTTGTTTCCGCTTTCCCAAGCGGGATGAGCAGTTCCTCATCCGGCGGCTCGACCATTCCTTTCGAGCTGTAAAGCAATTCCGCTTCCAAAACCAACACCGGATTGTTGTCACGTACGGCGGTTTTGAGAAGCCCTTTTGCGTCGCGCGGCGTGGCCGGCGCGCAAACTTTCAGGCCCGGCACGCTAGCATAGAAGTTCTCCGTAGCATGTGAATGCGTGGCGCCGAGCTGATGCGCGGGTCCGTTTGGTCCGCGAAACGTGATCGGGATATTGAACTGCCCCCCGGACATTGTGAACATGTTCGGCGCGTTATTCACGACCTGATCGAATGCGACGAGCGAAAAGCTGAACGTCATAAATTCAATGATCGGCCGTAAACCGACCATCGCTGCGCCAACTCCCAGCCCTGCAAAGCCGTTCTCGCTGATTGGAGTGTCGATGATTCGACGCGGGCCAAATCGCTCAAGCAACCCATGGCTTACTTTGTAGGCGCCTTGATATTCGCCGACTTCCTCACCCATCAGGAAAACATTGGGGTCACGCTCAAGTTCTTCCGCGAGAGCTTCGTTGAGTGCCTGCCGATAAGTGATTTCTCTCACGCTTTGTTCTCTGTAAGGGCAGCCGTCCCGGCTGCAGACTCCGTAGAGTTCGCAGGCGGCCCGGCTTTACGACTGGCCGACGCGGCCGGCACGCCTGCCTCTACAGCTCCATCGGCGTAGGTGTAATCGTAAAGCTTGTCGAGCGGCGGCTGCGGACTTTGCTCGGCAAACTTGACGGCGGCCAGGACTGTTTCCTTCGCCTGTTTATCGAGGCGGTCGAATTGTTCGTTCGTCAATTTTCCCTCGCGCGTTAGTTGGGCGCGCAACCGCGTAATTGGATCGTCCAACCGATATTTTTCCAACTCAACCTTCGTTCGATAACTTGCCGGATCTGACATCGAGTGGCCGCGATAGCGATAGGTCCGCGCTTCCAGAAATGCCGGATGCGGCTCTTTGCGGATGGATTCAACGACTTCGGCAACCTTGTCGCGCACTTCACGAAAATTCATTCCATCCACAATCTCTCCCGGGATATCGTATCCTTCGGCGCGATCGACGATCTGCTTGAGTGATGTCGATCTTTTCACCGAAGTGCCCATCGCAAACAGGTTGTTTTCGCAAATGAAAACAATCGGCAACTCATATAAGGCGGCGAGATTTAATGCTTCGTGGAACGAGCCTTGATTGATTGCGCCGTCGCCGAAGAAACAGAGCGTCACGCGATCTTCGCTCCGGTATTTGATGGCAAAGGCCAGTCCCACTGCCAGCGGAACGTGGGCGGCGACAATAGCGTGACCGCCATACATATGATGTTGCTTGTCGAAAAAATGCATCGAGCCCCCTAACCCGCGTGAGCAGCCGGTTTCTTTCCCAAACAGTTCCGCCATGCATGCATTTGCACTCGTGCCGCGAGCAAGCGCATGGGCATGATCGCGGTAAGCGGTAATAATATAGTCGTCGTCGCGCACGGCAGCGACCGCGCCGGTCACCACCGCTTCCTGCCCAATGTAGAGGTGACAGAAACCCCCAATCTTCTGCGCTTGATACTGCTGGCTGGCGCGTTCCTCAAACCGCCGGATCAACAGCATCAGCGAGAGCATCTCGACTTCGTCGCGCTGCTCCACCGGCTGCATGGCGGTCAAGCCGTGCGCGGAACTGCGGCGCGGGCCCGCGGTCCCTCCGCGCGTCGGCCAAGGTTGATGCAAACGACAAAAAGGAGAGTGAACAGAAGGTCGCTGACGACTGAATTCCGGAAGAACATCCAGCTGGGAGTAGCGCTGTATTGAGGCAACCCAACCGTCAGCGATTGAACAAGCCCCGGAAAGTTTTTCGCGTACCCAGGGTCGTAAATCCACGAAACCGCATTGGTGACGACATAGAAGATCAGCGACGCGACAATGGACGCAGGCAGGAGCGTCTTCCACGAAGCACGGTTTTGCAGGAGTAATCCAAGGCAGCCGACGATCGCAAAGCCGACGTAGTGCGAGAGCACAAAGGGACTAAAAAGTGAAAAGCCGTAGTGAGCGTCCAACACAACATCCGAGACCAGCAACGCGATCATCGGGACGGTGAATTTGTACTTACGCGGAAAGTATGCAGCCGCGCAGAGTGCAATCGCGGCGATGGGCGCGAAGTTCATCCACCCGATGGAATCAGAATGCCCGAAGAACCCGGTGGCGATACGAAATACGACTGCAGCGATGACGAGAAGAAGCGCGGGAATCATTTCACAGAATCTATCCGCCCGGTGCGATATGCAAAGAGCATTTGCTATAGCCGCGTCTGTGTGAGACCCGCGGACAACTTTGCAAGCACATGAACGCTTCGCACAGCGAAGCGACTACGGCCGATTATTTCGCAGCGGCGGCCAGTGCCCTGTTGAGCCGTGCCTTGCGACGATTAGCGGCGTTTTTATGAATAATTCCGCGCTTGGCAGCCTTATCGATTGCCGAGATTAGCAAACGAACTTGATCTGGGGTCGGTGCTTGCGCGGAACGCACTCCCTTTTGCATCGTGCGCAAACCGGTTACGACGCTGCGATTGCGAAGCGTTCGTTTCACTTTCTGTCGGGCGCGCTTGGCGGCTGATTTGGTATTGGCCATTGCTGATCAAACTTTTGTGGAGTGTACGCTCGTGAGCACAGTTGCGATTGTCAACCCCTTAAACCCGGTGCACGAGCACCGAAGGCTACAAACGCTTACCCAAAGCCAGCTTCGCTTTTTGTCGCTGGGCAGCGAGGGCTCCAGCCATTCGCATTTGCTCAGCCGTAAGAGCGCCGGCAGTCTCTGTGGGTGTCTGATTCGTTGCGCTCTGCGCTGGTGGCTGATTCTGCGACAAATGTTCAGGTGGTGCGGCCAGCATTGTCGCAGCGACAACAGTATTCGTGCTGTGTACGCGTGGCGCCTTGGTGAGTTTCGGGAGCCGATCTCGATTCTGCGTTTCGACCTGGGGTGGTGCAGTCGCAGCTACGATCGTAGTCGGCGGTGGCAACGGCTGCTTCGGTAGCCGGTCGGGGACGATCTGCACAAGCGCTCCAACGGGAACCCGATCATAAAGCGCGGCGACGTCGCTCGATTTCATCCGGATGCAGCCGTAACTGGCGGGCCGGCCGATTTTTTTTTCTTCCGGCGTGCCGTGAATATAGATGCAACGCTGAAAGGCATGCGCGTTTTGGGCTTCCAGTCCGCGCAACCAGATAATGCGCGTCGTTATCGGGTCGCGACCAGGAGCATTTGGTTGCAGAACTTCGCCAGTTAACCGCCGATTGTGAAACACAGCGCCGACTGGTACGTTGTCACCGATTTTTTTTTCGACCGCCAAATAACCGAGGGGAGTCGTCATTCGTCCCCGGTCGTCGCCCAGGCCGAACATGGACGTGGACACCGGATACGTGGCGACTTTCGCGCCGTTTCGTACGAGCACCAGCTTCTGATCGCGCACACTGACGATCAGCTGGTTGGAAGTGTCGATTGGTGTGATCGCGAAGGCGGACGCAGCCGAAATTAGACTGGAAATTACTCCTAGGCGACGAAGCATTCGCAACGTTTTACTCGACAATTTCAATTTGTCACGCAGGAATTGCAGCGGTCGCGCGTGAACTATCAAAATTAATCTTTGACCAGCGACTGGCGAAAGAAGACAGACAAACGTAGAGGAAACCCCCTTGGAACATCAGCAGGAACGGCACCGAAAGGAACTGGCCGTGCACGATCGCAAACACCACGAAGTAGGTGAAATAGATCGCGAAGGCCAATTCAACGAGCGGAACTGCTGACTTGAGCGGCCGGTATTTACAGCTGCGCCACTTTTGCGATTTGCGTTCAATGCCATACTTGGGCGTCCGCGTGAAATCGGATTTGTGATTGATCAGCGCTTCCAGCACCGCTCGCGCGTTATTCAGCGACAGGCCAATTCCCAAGGCGAGCAGACATGGCAGAAAAAGAAGCTGCCGCATCCATGTCCGCGGATGGAGCTCGCGCTGGGCGCAAATATAGAACACGGCCACTGGGGCCGACGCGGCAAGAAAAAACGGAACGTCCACAAGGAACGTACGCAGCCAGCCACTCTGAGGCGCTCCGGCGGATGGATGCAAAAGAACGCACAGAGAAGCAAGGAGCAGGTAGGCAAAGTTGGACATCAAATGGCCCGTGGCTTCGAGCTTGATGGGAAACGGGAGTTGGCTGCGCCAGATTGTGGGTAACAATTTCTTGCACGTTTGAACCGAACCTTTGGTCCAGCGATGTTGCTGCGACTTGAAGCCGTTCATGTCCACCGGCAGCTCCGCCGGAGTGACAACGTCTGCAAGATACACAAACTTCCAGCCCGCGAGCTGCGCGCGATAGCTCAGATCCAGGTCCTCGCACAGCGTATCAGCCTGCCAGCCTCCACTTTGTTGGATACAAGAACGTCGCCAAAGCCCGGCCGTCCCGTTGAAATTGAAAAAACGCCCGCTGCGGCTACGTGCAGTTTGCTCCAGCAAGAGATGGCCATCTAAAAAGATCGCCTGCATGCGGGTAAGCAACGAATATCCTCGATTCAAATGACCCCAGCGCGTCTGAATCATTCCTACTTTGGGATCAGTGAAAAAGTGGATCGTGCGTTTTAGCAAATCCTTCTGCGGAACGAAATCAGCGTCGAGAATACAAAGGAATTCGCCTTCCGCAGCATCGAGCCCTGCCGATAGCGCGCCAGCCTTGAAGCCGGTGCGATCAACCCGATGAATGAGCTGAACATTGAAGCCGCGCTGGCGGAGTTCCTCGGCGCACGAGGCGGTGATCTGGCGAGTCTCATCGGTTGAATCGTCCAGCACCTGAATTTGCAAAAGCTCGCGGGGATAATCGACTTCGCTCACAGAACGAAGCAGCCGCTCGGCGACGTACACCTCGTTGAAGATCGGCAGCTGCATCGTCACCTTGGGCAGTCGCTCAAAATGGTGAGGTGGCACCGGCGGACACTTGCGGTTTTTCAGGTAAAGATAAATGATGAAATAGCGGTGGATCCCGTAGGCTGAAAGCCCGGTAAGCACGCTCAAGTAGCAAACCGTCCAGATAATATGTCCAAGGCTTCCGTGCATGAGAGTACCTATCGCCGCGAATCGTTGAGGCAGTAAGGGCGTCATCATGCCGTTTCAAACGGTTGCGTCAATCCCAAAATCGCATGCTTGCCTGTGAAAACCACGCTCACATTGTCTTGATACACAGCAGTCTCCTATCGTTCCCTGCAATTCCAGCAAGAATAGTTTGGTAATCTCTTGAGCTGGCTCCGGAGGATGTCTCGGTTGGGAAATAGCGCGGGCCAACAACCGTTCAATCTATGCGACATTCACCCTTGCCTCAGGCAGTGTGCAGGTTGACCGTGTTACTCCGATTTTTTCGAAACCGCAAGCATGCAGTTGGGAGACACATCAAGGAAACGGCGCCGCCGATTCGATCGTTTCAAGATCATTTTTCCTATTCTTTTGGCGGGGTGGATTCCGTCCATCCTGACCCTTATTGTTTCCTACACGATTCTGCGCGACACCCTGGAATCAAGAATCCTGCGCGACCGACAAACCTTGATCCAGCTGCTTGGTCATGTAGTCGGCATTGACCTCAGTCGCAGCAGCGCCATTATCAACTACTACCAGACGCTTCCCGAAGTCGCGAAAATTCTCGGCGGACCGAATCCCGTGCCTGCGGGGCAGCAATGGCTTGGCTCCGCCTTCTATTCGCATCCCGATATTGACGGAATGTTCCTTGCGGCACCGGATGGCGCGTTAATTGCATCGATTCCGACCGCACCAGAGATGGTCGGAAAAGACTTCGGCGCCAGTCACTGGCGCGAGCAAGCGGCTGCATCCGAAGAAGCTATCGTGTCGCCAGTTCATCCGAGGCTGTCAGACAATCGGCTGGTCACCGAGATTGTGGCCGCAGTCCGCGCGCCGGATCGGACGATTCTTGGCTACGTTGGCGACTCGGTCCTGGTTGAAAGGATTGGCAGGCGATTATCGGCGATCGAATTTTCGGATCGTTTCACTTTCGAGGTGCTCGATCAAAATGGCACGGCGCTTTTCGTGAATGATTTTAAACCGAATCCGGGTGGGAGTCCCCAAGGCGGCCTGTTAATCAATGAAATCCGGCAAAATAAAATCGGACATTTCGAGGAGCGTGGAAACCTCTATTCTTTCAGTCCGATCGAGCCAACGGGTTGGGTGGCGGTAGTGGAGCAGCCGAAGAGCCTCGCTTACAAGCCGGTTCACGATCTTTTGGGACGAATGACGATCCTGGCAGCATGGTTGATCGTTCTCACGGCAGTGTTTGCGTGGCTCGGCAGCAGGTTCTATCAGCGCCAGATAGAGTCGACGCAGAAGCTGGAGCGCGAAGTCATCTTCAACGAGAAAATACTGGCGAACATGCCCAGCGGAATCGCTTTTGTCGATCCAGGTTCTCGCCGCTTTCTCCATGCTAACGACGCATTTGCGCGGATGGCGGAACGTTTTGGAGACTTGCCGGCCGGCCGCGACATCACCGAAGTCCCCTCCGATGATGTGAACATTGCGCCTCCGGGAGCGATCGAAAGAGTGCTTACTTTTGGAGCGGCGTTTCAACTGACTGAGCACCCGTTGAAAGACAAGACGGGAGTGACGCATTTTTTGGATATAAATCTGCTCCGGCTGCAAGGCGCGCAGGAAACCGTTCAAGGCGTGCTCTATCTGGTGGACGACAAGACACGCGACGTCACATTGCGTCAGGAATTGATTGCGGCGAATGCTGCCAAGGACCAATTCCTGGCACTCTTGTCGCACGAGCTGCGCAGTCCGCTCGCGCCGGTGATTGCCATGGTAGGGGAGCTGGAAGCTGAGATGCCGGATTCCCAACCCGTCAGAGAAGCGCTGGAGGTGGTCCGCCGCAACGTCGAACTGGAAGCACGGCTAATTGACGACTTGCTCGACGTTACCCGCATATCGAAGGGCAAACTGCAATTGAGCTTCGAAACGATTTGCATACACCAGACCCTGCAACGCGCTTACGAGATCTGCCGAACGGAAATCGAAGCAAAGAATCTCAAAGTAGAATTTCGGCTTCGCGCCACGCATACGCACGTTGTGGGCGATCCCGCGCGATTACAACAGGTCTTTTGGAATCTCATTAAGAACAGCGTCAAATTTACCCCCGAAAAGGGCCGAATCATTGTCGAGACTGATAACCCTGCGCCGGACAAAATTGAAGCTCGCATCATCGACACCGGGATTGGCATCGAACGGGACAAGATCGATAAGATCTTTAACGTCTTCGAACAGGGACAAGCCGAGATCACTCGCCGTTTTGGAGGTCTCGGGCTTGGCCTCTCTATTTCCAAGGCATTGATCGATGCTCATGCCGGTAAGATCAGTGTGAAAAGTCCCGGTAAGGACCAAGGCGCGATTTTTTCAGTGGAACTCACCACGGTGGTCACTCCGATTGGCGGCGACGGCGAGAAGCAAGATCAGCCGGTAGATCGCGAACCGGAACGCGCTGTTTCAAGTCACCGGCGCGTCCTGCTGGTCGACGACCATCATGACACCTGCATTGGAATGAAAAGAATGCTCGAGCGTCGCGGCTACAAAATTACTGTAGCCCATACTGCTGAGCAGGCGGTGGAGAAAGTCCGGGAAGAGGATTTCGATCTGCTCATCAGCGACATCGGATTGCCAGACAGGAGCGGTTATGAATTGATGCGTGAAGTGCGTCTCAACAAGGATTTGCCTGGAATCGCCCTCAGCGGCTTTGGTAGCGAACAAGACGTAACCCAAGCCAGAGATGCAGGCTTCTCTGAGCATCTCACGAAGCCAATTAATTTTGAGCGCTTGGAAAAAACCATCCAGAGCTTGCTTTCGTAAACTATGAGAGCAGAAAATTTGCCTGCTGTTCGGCCGCAGACATGATTGTCTGCGTGACGCTGTGCTACGCGCCGGTTTGTACGCCGGCTTCCGCTTTCGTGTTACGGTCTGAGGCTTCTTTTAATTGCCTTGAAAGCTTCTCAACGCGCTGACGCATGATCTTGCCAGCCTTAAATTTCACTGTCGCGCGCGATGGAATCACAAAGCTGCTGCCCGGTTGATTCGGGTTTCGGCCAACTCGCGGCTTTGTCAGGCGTGGCTGAAAGACGCCAAAATTGCGCAGCTCGACAGGGATATTATTTGCCAGGCTGTCGGTGATTTTGTCTAGCGTGCGCTGGACGACATCAAATACTTGATGTTGAACCATGCCGGTTTGGTTGCTGATGGAAACGACAATGTCGCGCTTGGTTAACTTTGACATATCACTGTATTAATCGTTCCACGTGGCCCTTGCGGTGGCTACTGAAAAATAAAAAGTCAATTTTTTACCGGGCTAACCCCTTCAGCACAAGGCCAAACCGTGTTCGCCTGAGACCGTGGTTGGCATATTAAATCGTGAGATCGTCGAAGCGTTGAGATCTTCTGAACTGGCGAATTCGACTTAACCCTTCACCGAACCACGCGTCCCTGCCCACTTCTCACGTAGCGGCGGGGCGGGATAATAGTCCGGCGCGGTCTCGTGCGCGGTACGAAAATGCACCTTTGCTACTTCACGCAGCACGCCTGCTCCGCTCAATTCCACCAGCTTTCTGGCGCTCTCTTTTACGCTCGGCGACACTCCACGCTCCAACCGCAAACCGAGTTCTTTGCTTTTGCGCTCCAGCCAGTTGATGAACGCTTCTCGCGCCATAATCGACGCCGCCGCTACCGCGATGTCCGATTCGGCCCTTGGGCGCTGTTCGATGGTGATCTTGCGACCGTGCTTGAGTAGGGACGCGTTAATCACCTGTGCATCCGCAAACTGGTCCGACAACGACCGCGGACATGCCGGTTTCCTCGCCAGCAAATTCTCGATCACACGCGCGTGGCCCCAACCGAGCAGAAGGTTAAGATTGCCAAACTTCTCGTAAAGCTCGTTATATTTGGCAGGTCCGATCAGAACTGTTTCCACCAAACCCAACGAACTTTTCCGAATGGTTTCCGCCAGTGCGCGAATCCGGGCATCGGAGCCAATCCGCTTGCTGTCCACGACGCCGGCATCGAGAAGTTTGCGCGCGATCCCGCGATCGACATACACCCCGGAGATCACCAGCGGTCCGAAGAAATCGCCCTTCCCGCTCTCATCCACACCAAAATGCGGCTCGAACATCTCCGGCGAATGTACTTCCTCGTATCCCAGCTTCGCTTCGCCCAGAATTTTCGGCTCGAGCTCGAATTGCACGAACTCCTCCAAGTTGCGGCCCTGCACCAGTACCTTCGGTCCCTTCTCGTAAACCGCCACGCTCAACTTGTTTTTTTGCGCGAAAAAAAGTGTGTATTGCTTCGGTGAAAATTCGAAGCCGAGCTCTTCAAGCAGCGAACGAAGCTTTGTTGCCTCCTCTTTCGTCAGCGCGTGAGTGTACGAATTCATTGAGCCACAGATTAACACGAGCAAAATAACGAAGCGCGAATAAATCCGCAGTCTCTGGCTTATTTGAGGTTCGTCATTCGTCATCGGTCATTCGTCATTTACAGTTCATCTGTGGCCTTTCCAAAACCTGAGTTCCGTCGTGCGCTAATCAAGTGGTATCGCGGAAGCGGCCGTGACCTGCCATGGCGCCACACACACGATCCCTACGCCATCCTCGTCTCCGAGTTCATGCTCCAGCAAACTCAGGTGGCGACCGTGATCCCTTATTACAACGAGTGGCTCCGTGGCTTCCCTGATTTTATTTCTCTCGCTCGCGCTTCCGAAAATGACGTGCTCCGCGCGTGGCAAGGCCTAGGCTATTACGCTCGCGCGCGAAATCTTCACGCCGCCGCACGGGCTGTCGTAAATCGGCACCGCGGACGCTTCCCACGATCGGTTGAGCAAATGCAGCAACTCCCAGGAATCGGAAAATACACTGCGCATGCCGTGGCGAGCTTCGCCTTCAACCAATCACTGCCAATCGTCGAAGCTAACACCGCGCGCGTTTTGACACGCCTGTTTGACTTCCGCAAACCGATCGATTCAGCACCCGGCTCGAAAACGCTTTGGGCAAATGCAACGATGCTCGTTCCCAAAATCAACGGACTGCTTTACAACTCCGCACTCATCGATCTCGGTGCGCTTATCTGCGTTTCGCGCCAACCCAAATGCGGCATTTGCCCCGTCAAGGAATTCTGCAGCGCAAAAGATCCGCAAATGTTGCCGATCCGGAAATCTCGTCCCCGCATAAAGGGACTCACTGAAAAACACGCGTTTGTAGTTCGTCAGGGCAAGATTCTGCTCGAACAATCATCTACACGCTGGCGGGGGATGTGGATGCTGCCGCCGCTGCAAACGGTTCCGGCAAATCAACAACCGATATACAAGGGGATTTTTCCGTTCACAAACCATCGTGTCGCGTTGAATGTTTTTGCGCGTCGCCAGCAAAAGATCGGCGGACGTTTGCAGCGGTGGGTCAGAATCAATTCACTCGAGTCAATTCCGATTCCCTCGCCGCATCGAAGAGCGCTACAAAGTCTGCTGAAAAGAGATCGCCCTAGCTACATAAGGTTGAGCGTTGATCGCTGAGCGTTTCTCTGCGATAAACTTTTTCGTCGAGATATGCGAAGCATGACTGGATACGGTCGCGCCGAGACCGATCACGCCGGGATGAGGTTTAGCGTCGAGCTCAACTCTGTGAACCGGAAGCAAAGCGACATCGTCATCAATCTGCCGCGCGACCTGGCCGAGCTCGAACCGCGTATTCGCCAGACGATCAACGAAAATATTTCGCGTGGCCGGACCAATGCCATCATTACCCTTCACAGCGGCGAAAACGGCGCGCGCAACCTGGCCCTCAATACAGAACTCGCACGCTCCTACCATGAAGCAATGCGGACGCTGCAGAAGGAGCTGAACGCGCCGGGCGAAATCACGATCAGCACAATCCTGCAAGCGCCCGGAGTAATGCGCTTCCCGGAAGAAGCCTTGAACGCGGAACAAGCCTGGCCCGCCATCGAACGGGCGTTGCGCGCCGCTCTCGCCGACTTAATCAAAATGCGCGAGCGCGAAGGCAAACATCTGGCCAAGGATTTGATTCATCGTCTCAAAGCGATCCGGAAAAAGCTGAAGGAGGTTCGCGCGCTTCACCCCGAGGTGGTGAAAAGATATCGCGCCGCGCTGCTCGACCGAATTCAAAAAGCTGGGCTGCCGATCGCCAACGAGGACGAGCGCGTGCTCAAGGAAATTTCTTTCTTTGCGGATCGCGCCGACGTGTCGGAGGAATTGACGCGTCTCGAGAGTCATCTTGCTCAATTCGCTCATCACCTGCGCAGTAAAGAGCCGGTAGGGCGCACATTGGAATTCATCACGCAGGAAATTTTTCGCGAGCTCAACACGCTTGGTGCAAAAGCGAATGACGCCGCCATTTCACAGCGCGTCATCGCCTGCAAGGCGGATTTGGAAAAAATTCGCGAGCAGGTCCAAAACCTTGAGTAAACAGTTCAGCCGCCAGGGAATTCTTTTCGTTGTCTCCGCGCCGTCGGGTGCGGGCAAAACTACACTGGTGGAAGTGCTCCGACGAACGGCCAGTCTTTTTTATTCCGTTTCCTGCACTACCCGAGCGCCGCGCAGCGGTGAAATGAACGCCGAACATTATCAGTTTCTTTCACATTCCGATTTTCTCGCGAGACTCGAGGCCGGCGATTTTCTGGAACACGCACAGGTGCACGGAGATTTTTACGGCACATTGCGCGAGCCGGTCCTGACGAATTTAAAGAACGGGGTCGACGTCTTGATTGATATCGATACTCAGGGCGCCGCCATCATCCGCAACTGCGATGATGCAACAATTCGCCAGGCTCTCGCTGATGTTTTTATCATGCCCCCCGATTTAGACGAATTGCGGCGACGTTTGCGAAAACGCGGAAGTGAGACTGAGGCGCAGATCAATCGCCGCTTGAAAACCGCGGCGCGAGAGATGCAATTATGGCGTGATTACCGCTACACTATCGTTAGCGGATCAGTCGAAGAAGACTTGGAAAAATTCCGCGACATCATGGCCGCAGAGAGTTATTTGAGCCGCCGCTTAAAAATTAGACATGGAAAAAAATTTGAAGCGCAGAGTTGATAAAACTGCCACGCGGAAAGTGGTACGTATCGCCGCTGGCAAAAAAACGATCGTGCTCGGTGTCACCGGATCGATCGCAGCGTATAAATCTGCTGAGCTGGCCAGTCTACTCGTCAAGCAGGGCCACGACGTTTTTGTCGTCATGACACAGGATGCGACCGAATTCATTTCGCCGCTCACTCTGCAAACGCTTTCCAAAAATCCGGTAACCACGAGCTTCTATAACGAAAAAGAAAGCTGGCGACCCGGTCACATCGACCTCGCGGACCGCGCGAACCTGCTCCTGATCGCGCCCGCGACGGCGCACATTATCGCTGAACTTGCGCACGGCCTTGCTGATCACCCGCTGGCAGCGATCGCACTCGCCACGCGCGCGCCGATTCTGCTCGCGCCGGCCATGAACGGGAAGATGTGGCAGCATCCCGCGACGGTCGAGAATGTGGAGAAATTGCAAACGCGCGGCGTTGAATTTATCGGCCCGGAAGAAGGAATGCTGGCATGCGGTTACGAAGGAATTGGGCGGCTCTGGAAGGTCAATGATATTGCATTCCGCGCGGAGTTCTTGCTTGCCCGCCAGGATAATTTGATCGCGTGAAATTTCTCGTTACGGCCGGGCCGACGCGCGAGCCGATCGATCCGGTTCGTTATATTTCAAATCGGTCATCAGGGAAAATGGGTTACGCGATCGCGGAAGCAGCGCTCGACGCCGGTCACCAGGTCATTTTAATTTCCGGCCCCGTCAACATCGACCCGCCTCAGCACGCAAAATTCGTTTCCGTTTCCACCGGTGACGAAATGTTTGATGCCGTGCATCAGCACGCGGACAAATGCGACGTATGCGTGCTGTGCGCCGCTGTCGCGGATTACAAGCCGGCTGCATTTTCGCCGACAAAAATCAAAAAGCGTGGCCAAAGAATTTCACTCGAACTAATTCGCACGCGCGACATCCTCGATTCGTTAGGTCATCGGCACGACCGCCGATTCCTTCTTGTCGGTTTTGCGGCGGAAACGAATGAGCTGGAACAAAACGCCATGCAAAAACTGCGCGACAAAAATTGCGACCTCATGATCGCGAACGATGTGAGCAGCGCAAATTCAGGAATGGAAAGCGACGCGAATGAGGTGACGGTTCTCTTTCAAAACAACGGCAAACGACAGAAAATTTCTCGCGCGCCAAAAAAAAATATCGCGCGCGAGCTCGTAAAAATTTTTCAAATTCTGCAACAAAAACGTTTGACAAAAAAAATGTGATGATTACTGAAATGCAATTAAGTGAAGTGCAATCATTCCCAACTCTTCACGATTTCCGCGCGTTGCGGATTGAAAGGGGGGAATTAGTCGATGGCTAAAAAGAAAGCAGCAAAGAAAAAATCAGCGAAGAAAAAGAGGCACTAAGCCCAACGCTGGATTAACGACTCCGGATTTCTTCGGAGTCACCACTCCTAACTTCAACCCGGGAGGAGAATTTATTTTCCTCCCGGTTTTTTTTGGTCATTCCGGATCGCAACAGACGACGAGGGACCTCACAATCGACGCATGCGATACACAATTTCATTAAGCGTGATCAATCAGCTTATGAGAGATCCTTCGCTGCGCTCAGGATGACACGCGCTGTTTGCTGTCCCATCCGACTGTATTTCCGCTGTGCAGTTCCGGTTCTTTGTGCGACGTAATCTTTGGTGAAGCACTATCTCGATATCGCCGAAAAGGCCGCGCGCGAGGCGGGAAAGTTGCTTCGGGACAATTTCCGGCGGCGACAGCAGGTCAACGCTGTGGCTGCGCACGATGTGAAATTGCAGATTGATGTTGAGGCGCAGGAGTTGATTACCGATTTGCTTCTAAAAGAATTTCCCGCGCACGCGCTTTACGGCGAAGAAGGAATCGTGGGCGACCAATCCGCAGAACATCAGTGGGTCGTCGATCCACTGGATGGCACCGTTAATTATTTCTACGGGATCCCTCATTTTTGCGTCTCGATTGCGCTTCGGCTGCGCGGCGAGATCATGGTCGGCGTCATCTACGATCCAATTCGCGATGAGATGTGGGCTGGCCAAAAAGGCGAGACCCCAAAATTAAATGACTGTGCATTCCATGTAAGCGATCGCGCGGATCTTGCGGAAGCCGTTATCTCGATTGGGCTCGCCAAGACTGGAGAGACGATCAACACGAATTTCCCGTTGCTTCAGGCAATGATTCACCGAGTGCGCAAATGTCGCGTGCTCGGCAGCGCAGCACTCGACATGGCTTACGTCGCCTGTGGACGCTTCGACGCGTACATTGAAACGGGGATCAGCTTGTGGGACATCGCAGCGGGCTGGCTTCTGGTTGAAAACGCCGGTGGAACTGTCGATCTTCGTCCGCGCGAAAACATGAAGGATAAATATAGCATCGTCGCATCCAATGGGGTGGTCGATTTGAAACTGTGATTATGAATGACGAAGCTCGAATGGCGAATGACGAAGGAAGCACGAATGCTCAAATGACCAAGGCGCGATTGAGAAGTTCTTCTCGTCATTCGGGTTTGGCCTGCCGCGCCGTAGCCGCGCGAAGGCGGGTCATTCATTCGATATTCATCATCAGTCATTCGTCATTCCCGTCATGATGCGATGCGGTATCGGCTATGATGTGCACCGGCTCGCCGAAGGACGAAAATTGATTTTGGGCGGTGTCGAGATCGCGCACTCGCGCGGGCTGGAAGGGCACTCGGACGCAGATGTTCTGTTGCACGCCATCGCGGATGCGTTGCTTGGCGCCATCGCCGCAGGCGATATCGGGCAGCATTTTCCAAACACCGATGAATCACTTCGCGGCATCAGTAGCATCGAGATCTTGAAGCGCGTGATCAAATTACTTACGGAAAAAGGCGCGCGTGTGGTGAACATCGATGCAACCGTCCTGGCCGAGGAGCCGAAACTCGCGCCGCACGTCGCGGCGATGCAAAAAACAATTGCCGACGCGATCGGCACTCCCGATTCGAATGTGAGTGTGAAAGCGACCACGAATGAGAAACTCGGCGCAATCGGACGCGGCGAAGGAATTGCTGCAATCGCGATTGCAACGGTGCAAGTGGAATGATCGCTTTAGTTACGGCTGTGCGTACTGAACGGTCATGGTGAACAAAGCGAACCATCTCTCAACCGAAGCAACGACGTTTTCGAAAAAGAAAGCGTGCCAATTCATCCGTGAGGTCCCTCACTCCGCTCGGGATAACGGCGTTTAACTGATATGCCGCTGCGCTTTTTTAACACGCACTCGCGTCAGATCGAACAATTCGAACCGCGCGACCCAGCCGACCGCACCGTCGGTATCTACACCTGCGGACCGACCGTTTATAGTCGGGCGCACATAGGAAATTTTCGGGCCTACATTTTTGAAGATCTGCTTCAGCGCCATCTCGAGCTGCGCGGTTACGAGGTGCATCGAGTGATGAACATCACCGATGTGGACGACAAAACGATCCGCGGCGCCCGTGAAGCTGGCGTCCCGCTCACAAGATTCACAGCGCAATTCAAAGAAGCGTTCTTCGAAGACGTCGAAACCCTGCGGATCAAGCGCGCGGATGAATTTCCCGCCGCGACCGACCAGGGTTACATCGACAGGATGATCGAAATGATCCGGGTGCTCATCTCACGCGGACTCGCTTATCAGGCCGAAGACAAATCAGTTTATTTTCGCATCAACAAGTTTCCGGATTACGGAAAGCTCGCGCATTTCGACCTTACGCAGCTGCAATCGACCGGGCGTGTTAAGCACGACGAGTACGACAAGGAACACATCGGCGACTTCGCGCTGTGGAAAGCGTGGGACGAGGAAGATGGCGACGTGAAATGGGATTCGCCGTGGGGACCGGGTCGTCCCGGCTGGCACATTGAATGCAGTGCAATGTCGACAGCGTTACTCGGCGATGAAATCGACATCCATTGCGGCGGCGTCGATAATATTTTCCCGCATCACGAAGCAGAGATCGCGCAGAGCGAAGGCGTCACAGGAAAGAAATTCGTCCGTTACTGGTTGCATTGCGCGCATTTGCTTGTTGACGGTCAGAAAATGTCAAAGTCGCTGGGCAATTTTTACACCGTCCCGGATGTGTTGGCGAAAGGTTACACCGGGCGCGAGCTGCGTTATGCGCTGCTGCGTGTGCACTACCGCGTGCCGCTCAACTTCACATGGGAAGGGATGAATGAGGCTCGCGAGTCGCTTGGCCGCATTGATGAATGGCTTGTCCGATTGCACGAAGTTGCAGAAAAAGGAAACGCTCAACGCTCAACTCCGATAAATCGCGAGCAGGCGCCTAACGCTCAACATCCAATTCAAGAAACTGATTTCGAGAATGCATTGGACGACGATTTGAACATTTCGGCAGCGCTCGGGTTTTTGTTTGAGTCCATTCGAGAGACCAATCGCGCGATGGATGAAAACAAATTGGACGCCAGCTCCGCAAAAGCCCGGCTGGATTGGTGGAAGCGGACCAACACTGTTCTCGACCTCGAAACTGAATCTGAAGTCGTCGTGCCACCGGAAGCGGCGCAGCTTGCACAGGAACGCGATACCGCGAGGCGGGAAAAAAATTGGAAGAAAAGCGACGAATTGCGCGAGCGAATTTTCGCCCTCGGCTGGGAAGTGCGCGACACAAAAGACGGCCAGAAACTCACCCGCCGCGCAGCAAAGTGATTCCGAGAATTTGCGCTCGCAACAGCGCACTCGATTCGCGATGTTGAGCGCTGAAAATGTTTGCGCCTGCCGATTTTCTCGACCTCGAACACACAGCCCATCCGAAGTTGTTCGAAAACCAGAATTATGTGTGGGACGCGCTTAAACAGATTGCCAGTTATCTGCAATTTCGCTTAAAGCCCGCAATTTTCGGCGAGTTGATGGGGAAGCCTTTCATCAGCAATCATGTTTTCATCGGCAGAGGAACAATCGTCGAGCAGGGCGCGATGCTCAAAGGCCCGGCATGGATTGGTGAAAATTGCCGCATCCGCAGTGGTTGTTATGTGCGCGAAAATGTGATTGCCGGAAACGGCGTAGTGATGGGGAACTCGTGCGAGTTCAAAAACTGCATTCTCTTCGATGAAGTCCAGGTGCCGCACTTCAATTATGTTGGCGATTCGATTCTGGGTCATCACGCGCATCTTGGCGCCGGTGTGATTCTCTCAAATGTAAAACTCGATCACAGCGAAATCGCGGTCATTACGCCCGACGGCAACCTTCCAACTGGCTTAAGAAAATTCGGCGCGATCGTCGGCGATAGAACTGAGATTGGTTGCAATTCTGTGATCAATCCCGGCTCAGTGATCGGCCGCGATTGCATGATTTATCCGGGTGTCAATTTTCGAGGCGTCTTGCGGCGCGGCGCTATGGTCAAACTGCAGCAGGAGTTGCAGGTGCTGAACAAACGTAAAGACACGCGCGAAGATCTTTAAGGCAAACGCGGCCACATCAACCATGTGAAACGCGTCCGCGAACTGTATGCTAAGCGACGTGTATTCTTTATCGAACAATTCCAAAAATGGCTGGGCGACTATTTGGACCTGGAAATAACACCGGCCGGTTTGCACTTCATCGCCTGGCTACGGCGCAGGGAAGATTTCCCGTTACTCATGCGTGCTCGTGAGCAAACCGGCGTTTGGCCCCGGCCCCTCTCTTTCTTCTGCATCAAGGCTCAGTTGGATCCGGCATTCGTCTTTGGATTTGCGGCCTGGTCGCACGCGCAACTTGAACAAGGTTTGGCGAAACTGGCATCGGCAGTTAAACAACTGAAGCGGCGTGGCGCGGGAAACGGTGCATCGTTTCAAATCGACTCTTTCTCACCTGATACCAGTCCAGACTGGCCGTCGACAGCTATTCGATCAAATTAACTGGTAACGAACATTGGATTGAGCAAAACAGCCGGCCCTTTCAAGCCCACGCGCAATCAGAAAGACTTGCGGACGCAGCCAATCGCTTGCGGGTCATTTGCGAATCGCGCCGTCGTCCACTTGATGAGCATATCCTCGAGCGGCGTACCGGGCTGGATGATCGTAAGGTGGTCGCGACCGGCGAATGTCCAATACTCGAGTCGTTGACCAGCAGCGCAACGCTCTTCGACATACGCGTCGGTGACAGGCGGTGGCACCACGACGTCCGAGAGACCTTGCGCGATTACGACGGGGGCCTGTATCGGACCGTTCGGAGTGTTCTGCTCAAGCCGAGCTTGAAGCGCTCTGTTCGAACTCGTCGCCAATGCTGGACCGTCGAACGTCGCCGCCAGTGCCTCAACGCGTTCCGGATCCTCGGGCGGGAAGCAGCATAAGTTTACTATCTGACGCGCAGCATCGAGCGCCTCTGGTCGAACCGCTTGCTCGAATGTGATGTCAGGGTAGAACCGGCTGTACGACAGGGCCAGATACGGTCCAAAGCGCTTATCCACCTCGACGTTCATCGCGAGACTGTTCTTAATGTTTGTCGCCGGTGCGATTGCCGCGACACCGCGGATTTCGAGGTCCGGCGCGTAGCGCGGCCCGACAATGCCGATCCAAAGCGCTGCGTGTCCTCCCTGCGAGTGACCCCACACCACCATGCGTTTGTCGAGCGTAAGCTCGGACATCTGCCGCGCGGCGCGGACCGAATCAAGCGCCGCACGCGCTTCGCCTTCGCCGATCAGGTACGGATGCGGGCCACCCTTCTCTGCGAAGGAGTAACCTGTCGCGACCACGACCCAGCCAGCCGGTACGATCCGATCGCGCTCGGGGATGCCGTTGGTCGGCACCGACAAGAGCGACGGCATGCACTTCTGCAGCAGGCCCGTCGTGCCGTGCTCCCATGCGATGACAGGTCGCGGGCCGGCGGAAGAATCGGCAGGCGCGAACACTATCGCGACCGCCGTCGCTGGCGTGTTGTCATCCACAGTGGTTGCATAAAGGATCCGCCAGCCTCGCACGTCTGCTGGCAGTATCACGTCCTTGAGCGGCTCGCTCCGCAGTAATGCGCCAGGTTTGCGCGGCATGTCCGCCGCCGGATCGTAGAATGCATCTGGCGCGTGCGTCGTGATGCTCGCGCGAACCCCCTGGGGTGTCGGTGGGGTGCTCGACTCTGACGAGGCTCGTTTGGGCCGATTGCAGCCAGCTCCGACGAGCAAAACAAGCAGCACCGTGAAGCCAATCGGACCAAGCCCAGCAAAGCTCATAAGTCCCTTCTCCCGGCAAGCCGTGGTCCGCTGTCCAACTGCGGCGGAGACGACCTAAACGAAACAGAAATAAGCTACGGAAGGGGTGTCATGGCAAACACGCTGAACTGGTTTCGCATTGGGGTCAGCCTATTCGCGAAAGCCTTCGGAGTTGGCTGAGTCGTCATTAATTGGGGTTTGGTTTCTGGTGGCGAAGCTTAGCAGGGCGAGCTGCTACAAATCAAACCTAATGAAAACACCAATCTATGCAGCGTTGGATCTGCACAGCCGCCGGAGCGTGCTGGGCAGTATGGATCACGACGGCCAAACGCAGCCGCGGATGCGTTTCCCCACTGAAGCAAACATTCTGCGAGCGCAGGTGGAGCGGTTGCGGCGAAAGCGGCGGC
>WNFY01002319.1_pt1 | contig 29233 bp, 22 predicted proteins | sample 5400091 | NCBI WGS metagenome assembly WNFY01 (sample SAMN13153364, study PRJNA577476) | soil metagenome | isolation source: 60 cm soil or saprolite under grassland replicate 1 | place: USA:California | collected 2016-06-15 | reverse complement strand
CAATGGCGAATACCTCATTCAAATCCCGGTCGTATTCCTCCGCCCAGATGCCCGCGTCGGTGCGAGCGTCCACCAACTGCGCATTTACGTGTACCTTCCCGCCAGAACGCCGCACCGTTCCCTCGAGTACGTGGGAGACACGCAGCGCATTGCCGATCTGGCGCACATCCTGTTTACCGCGATATTGCATGACGCTGGTGCGGCTGATCACCTTCAGGTCGGCGATTTTCGCCAGTTTAATCAAGATGTCGTCCTGGAGCAACCATTTCCTTCCGCGTGTGAAGAGGCCGGTCCGCCGCGCCCGAATTGGTTCGTGCTTTAGCCAGCGTTCCAAGTCTTCGGCGAGCGCGAGAGCGGATGAGTAACGGCGCTCCTGATCCTTCTCAAGACACTTCAGACAGATCGTTGTAATGTCGCGATCTACTTTCGGGTTCCACAGGCGTGGTTGCCGCGGCTGCGTTTCCAAAACCATGCGGACAGTTTCGTAGGTCGTACTACCTGCAAAAGGCGGATGGCCGGTGAGCAATTGATAAAGGACTGCGCCAAGTCCGTAAACATCTGTCGCGCTGGTGAGCTGCGCGTTGTTACCGGCGGCTTGTTCGGGCGCCATGTAACTGGGTGTGCCCAGTACCTCCAGCGTGCGCGTGACGGTGCTCTCCGTTTCCACCAGCCGCGCCAGACCAAAATCGGTCAGGTGCGGTTCGCCTTTTGCGTCGAGCAGAATATTGCCCGGCTTAACGTCGCGATGCAGGACACCGTTTTGATGGGCATGATGAAGCGTGTGCGCTAGCTTTGCCATTAGTTCCGCCGCCTTGCGGCCTGGCATCAGCTCGCTGCCGATGATTTTGTCGAGCTGCCCGCCTTCGATGAATTTCATGCTGAAGTAGCAAGCGCCGTCACGCTCCCCGATTTCGTAAATCGGAACGATGCGCGGATCGTCCAGATGGGCGGCAGTTTCCGCTTCCATGCGAAAGCGCTTCACGTGTGCTTCTGTTGCCCAGTGACCGAGACCAATCACTTTGAGCGCCACAATCCGGTTGAGACTTTTTTGCCGCGCGCGATACACCATACCCTGGCCACCGCGTCCGATTTCTTCGAGTAATTCGTAATCGCCGAAATCTTTCAACATCCGCGCGATCGTCGGTTCAAACGTCTCGTCATCTTTGTTGTCGAGCGAGGCGAGACCGGTCCGAAACAGGCAAACGCTGCAAACTCCCTCCGGCGCATCCGCGAACACGGTGGCACCGCATTCTGCGCAAACTCTCCTGGCAGTGGTCATCCTGTGTTCCGGCCGATTTATGTTCTCCACTTGTACTGCCGGAAAATCTTTCACAGGTTACGTTTGCAATACTGCGATGAAATGCCGCAGCTCATCCTCGAAGTCCTCCGGCACCGTGACCGTGTGGGCAATCTCTTCGTGCAACAACTGCCGATAGCGATGGCGCAAGCGATGAAACGCTTGTTTCACGGCGTTTTCGGTCATTTGCATTTCGGCAGCAATCTCAGCCTGCGAAGGCTGGCCCGATTCCCCAGCGAGTAATTCTTTCAAGCGATCGAATAACGGCAGTTTGCCAGTGGCTTCATGTTCGGCTCTGAGCCGCACCAGCACTTGCTCCAACAATGTTAATGCCCAACGACGCTCATAAATGCGATCCGCGCTCAATTTGTGCGCCGGCTCCTGGTCGGCGCGTTCGCGCGCGAGCAAATCGTCCAGCGAAATCAGAGGCTGGCCTTCGCCTCGTTTGACCGTCATTTCGCGGGCCCGCGCCTTCGACAGAAAATTCTTGAGCGACGCCAGCAGATAAGAACGCAAACGTCCCCTTTCCTGCCTGACAGTTTCGAGGTCCTTCCGGTCGAGCAGGCGCGCAAAAAAGGCTTGAGTGAGATCCTGCGCTTCTTCCGGCTTATAGCCTTCGCGTCTGACGAACCCGTAAAGTGGCCACCAATAGGTTCGGCAAAGCTTCTCCAGCGCCGCGTCTGCCTCGGTCGATTCGCCTTGCGCTGCCAATACCACGCTCCAATTGGTTGTGACAAATGCAACGGCGCCATCTTGCGCGCTTCCACCGACTCCAGTCAGTGACGTCACCCGATCATTAGCAGGCACGCTGGACATCGAACTAAAAAGTTGCGCCGAAATCAAGCCTCGACTCTGCGCCCAAATGTCCTCCCGTTGGTATGAATGGAACTCCGAGAGCTTTACCGAATTGATGGAAATTTGCCGTTTACGAACTACCCTTCGAGCGTTTCAATTAGGCCGTGACCCAGCAGAAGAAGATTTTCGGCACTGACGGCGTCCGCGGCGTCGCCAACGTCGAACCGGTCACAGCCGAGACATCTCTGAAACTGGGTCGCGCCGCCGCACACGTTTTCACTCAGCTGAACCCGCGCAAGAACCCGGAGGGCACGCGTCCCAAGATTGTGCTCGGCAAAGACACGCGCCTTTCCGGCTACATGCTCGAGAACGCGCTCGTGGCGGGAATCACATCGCTCGGAGTTGATGTTCTTGTCATCGGACCGCTGCCCACACCCGGTGTTGCTTACATCACGCGATCGCTCCGGGCCGATGCCGGCATCATCCTTTCCGCTTCGCATAATTCCTACGAAGACAACGGCATCAAATTTTTCCGGCACGACGGCTACAAGTTGGATGACCGGGTGGAGGAACAAATCGAGCAGCTCATTTTCGCTGGCGAGATCGATTCTATCCGGCCGACTGCTGTAAAAATTGGACGGGCTGCACGTATCGATGACGCCCTCGGCCGTTACGTCGAATTTGCCAAGGCCAGTTTTCCTCGCGGGATCTCACTCGAAAAAATGCGAATCGCTGTCGATGTTGCAAACGGTGCCGCTTACAAATCGACGCCATGTGTTTTGCGCGAACTCGGAGCAGACGTCCTGGTCGCGCACGACGAACCGAACGGCACCAACATTAACGCGGGGTGTGGGAGCACTCATCCGGAGGAAATTCAGCGGCTCGTCAAGAAAACCGGCGCGCACATCGGCATTACACATGATGGCGATGCCGATCGCGTCCTGCTGTGCGATGAAAATGGGGAGATTGTCGATGGAGATGAGATTCTCGCTATTGCGTCGATCGATCTTTTGGACAGCGGCCGACTGGAGCAGGACACGGTCGTGGCCACTGTCATGAGTAATTTTGGCTTGGACGAGACACTCGCCGCGAAGGGTGGCAAGGTGCTACGAACGAAAGTGGGCGATCGTTATGTCATCGAAGAGATGGTGCAGCGAAAACTGAATCTCGGCGGTGAACAGAGCGGTCACATCATCTTCCGCGATTTCACCACCACCGGCGACGGAATTATTAGCGCGCTCCAGATCTTGCGGATCATGCACAAAAGCGAGCAGCCTTTGAGTAAACTAAAGACGTGCCTGAAAAAATATCCGCAGGCCCAACGTAATCTGGTAGTGAAGGAAAAACGCCCGTTGGCCGAGTTGGCTACAGTGATGAAGCTGGTAAACGAAGCCGAGAAAGAACTTTCCGGCAAAGGCCGAGTGCTTCTTCGTTATTCCGGCACCGAGTCGAAAATTCGCCTGCTCATCGAAGGCCGTGAGTCCGACAAGATCGACAAGCAAGCCGATCGAATAGCGGACGCAATTCAAAGTGCGATTGGAGTTGGCTAGCCGGCTATATACGACATATGACTTTGTCCTGCGTAATTGAAGCGCTTCTGTTCAGCGCGCAAAAGCCACTCTCGATCCGTGAAATGGCCACGGTAATCAAAGGCGCGGAGGACGAGGTTTCGCGTAACGAATTCGCGCACGTAAGCCAAGCCGAAGTCGCTGGTGCGCTTGAGCAGCTGAAAATAGAATACGTGCAGGAGCAGCGCGCATTTCAGCTTATCGAAAAAGCGGAAGGCTGGCAGCTCGCTACCGATCCAAAATACGCCCAGTGGGTGCGCCAGCTTTTTCCCGCGCTTAAACCGGCGCGCCTGAGCGCGCCTGCACTGGAGACGCTCGCGATTATCGCGTATCGCCAGCCAATCACGCGCGCCGATGTCGAAGCCGTGCGCGGAGTCAACATCGACGGCGTGCTGCAAACGTTGATGGAACGCGGCCTCGTGAAAATCGCCGGTCGCGCCGAAATCCCCGGACGACCGCTTCTTTACGAAACGACGCAATTTTTTCTCGATCACTTCGGCCTGCGCGCTCTGGACGAACTGCCAAATGTGGAAGAGTTGCGTACGCGTCATCTGCCCATGGCATCTCCCCGAACGCATCCAATAACCGCAGCCACGCCGCCTTCCGGGTAGCACACGCGTCTCGCGTGTTGGTTTCGGCGTCGCGCCGAAACAGTCTTTCGATAAGGCAACGACTCGCGTGTAGCAGCGCACTTCCAAAAGTCCGCGATAGCGAGGACGCCATCGCCAGCACGCGTGACGCGTGCGCTACCCAGGCGATCCGCGGCCGAACGGTGGTTGTTTGATAAGCAGTGCGGAGTACAGGTGCGATGTGGTTTCCAGAATTCCCAGCGCAAGCCAACTGCTGGTTGGGGTCCTTATCGTAACGTCGACATCCGCCTCTGCGGAAATACAAGCTGCCGATTGCGCGCGCGCCGCAAGATATTCTGAAAGCGAGCGCGGCGTTTCGATGCTGGTCATGCAAAATGGCCGGACGATTTTCGAGCATTATGCCAATGGCGGATCGGCGCAGGACAGATGGCCGATCTTCAGCGGAACAAAAAGTTTTTGGGGGATCACGGCACTCGCGGCGGTGCGCGACGGATTATTCAAACTCGACGATCCGGTGTCCGACACGATCACCGAATGGAAGAGCGACCCGCGTAAATCGCAGATCACTATCCGTCAGTTGCTCAACCAGACCGATGGGATCGAAGGCGCTTCGCGTCTCCACCGCGCGTCGATCCGCGACCGAAATGCCACGGCGATTCGATTGCCCACCGTTGCTGAACCCGGGTCGGCTTTCATCTATGGCCCGAGTCATCTCCAAGTTTTTTCCGAACTGTTGCGCCGAAAATTGAATGGGCGCACCACGACCCGCTACGCCGAAGCACGCGTGTTAAATCGCCTCGGGCTGCGTCAGCTGAATTACAAACAAGATGTGAAGGGCAATCCCCTGCCCGCGACCGGCTTTGAGTTAACCGCCCGCGAATGGGCGCGGCTCGGTGAGCTCGTGCTTGGGGATGGCAATTATCACGGGCGGCAAATTGTTCCGGCCAATTTGTTGCGCGAGGCGTTTGCCGGCTCGCAGGCAAACCCGTCATACGGCCTCACATTTTGGCTAAATCAGCAGTCCCGAAAGCTTTCGGGAGAGGCGGACATGGAACGCATGCTCCGGCTCGCAGGCAAACCCGTCATACGGCCTCACATTTTGGCTAAATCAGCAGTCCCGAAAGCTTTCGGGAGAGGCGGACATGGAACGCATGCTGGACTTACCATGGCAGAACGCGCAATGGACAAATGTTTGTATCTGTAAGGATGCGCCTGCCGACATGGTGGTGGCGCTTGGCTCAGGATATCAGCGCCTCTTCGTCATTCCATCGCTCAAAGCAATCATTGTGCGCCAGGGATCGAACGCGAGATTTTCCGACGCGCAATTTCTCCGACTGGTTCTTGGCCGATAAAATCCAAGCGGCGGCTTCCAAGCCGTCGTTTTGGATTAATCGGCGCTCTGGAGAGCGCCGCTCCTTGATTTGACTTGTCGTTCAGTTTCTTGAACGATTCACCACCTTATGAACAGATTCGCCCTCAGTTGCGGCGTCGTGCTCGCCATCTTGCTCTTCATTGTTGTCGTTGCGGCCCTCGCGTTGGGCGGCAGTTACAATCGCCTCGTCCGTTTGCAGCAAACCGTCGATCAAAGCTGGGCGCAGGTGCAGAACGTCTATCAGCGGCGGGCAGATTTAATTCCGAATCTTGTGAACACAGTTGCGGGCGCAGCCAATTTCGAAAAATCAACCCTCGTCGAAGTGACCAATGCGCGTGCCAGCGTCGGGCGTGTGCAACTCGACCCAAGCAAAGCGCCTACCGATGCAGCGCAGCTGGAGCAATTCCAAGCTGCCCAGGGGCAACTGAGCAATGCGCTCTCGCGTTTACTGGTGGTCGTCGAGCGTTATCCGGAACTGCGTGCGAACCAGAATTTTCTCAGCTTGCAGGCGCAACTGGAAGGAACCGAGAACCGGATATCGGTCGAGCGCGGAAATTTTAATACCGCGGTGCAAAACTACAACGTTGCAGTGCGCAGTTTCCCGACCAATTTGATCGCGGGCATGTTGGGTTTTGCGCCACGTCCATTTTTCACCGCGCAAACAGGCGCAGAAAGGCCGCCTCCGGTGAATTTTAATTTCGGCACGCCGGCTCCGTCGCCAGCGGCCACGTCGGCGGCAACACCGTAACTCATTGCGCGCCCAGATCGAGAAGGTGGATCGAGCAGTCCCATGTCCGCCAGACGGACGGACTCGTCCTGTGGCGAGCTCGATGTTAGTTAGCATCGCCCGACGGAGCGGTCGATCCACCCGGCTGATTGCCGTTGCCCTTCTTGCCTTACTCGTTCAGTCGGTCCGTGCCGCCGAAGTCATTCCGCCGAAGCCGACTGGCTATTTCAACGATTACGCCGGCGTTGTTTCAAAGGAAGCCGCTCATCGCTTCAACGAGCAGCTTGCGCAATTCGAGCGCGACACCTCGAATCAATTCGTGGTTGCTGTGTTTCCAAAAATGCAGAGCGACTCCGATGTAGCCGATTACACCCAGCGTGTGGCGCAAGCATGGGGCGTGGGGCAAAAGGACCGCCGAAATGGCGTCGTGCTGTTCGTCTTCACAGAAGACCGACAGATGTTTATCCAAGTCGGCTATGGACTGGAAGGAGCGCTGCCGGATATTACGGCATTCGATATAACCGAGTACCACATCAAGCCCTATTTTCGTGTGGGCGATTATGAGGGTGGACTCGCGACTGGGATTGATTTGATCTGCAAAGCAATCCTGGGCGAGTACAAAGGATCTGGAAAAACCGTCGCGGAGCAGCGCGGCAACGCCAGAGCTCCGAGTCTCTTGTTCTTTGTCATCTTTGTCATTGTGCTGATCGTTATTTCCAGAGTGATGCGGCGACTTGGTGGTTACGGTTATTCATCACGTCGAGGCGGTCCGATATTTTTCCCAATGGGCGGTAGCGGCGGTTCATCCGGTGGCGGTGGCTTCAGCGGTTTTGGCGGTGGAGGCGGCAGCTTTGGCGGCGGCGGCGCCGGCTCGCGGTGGTGATCAAATGCGAACGAAACAATTCCTAAGCAAACTTGAGCACGATCAAATTGTTACCTCGATTCGTGCCGCCGAATCAAAAACTTCCGGCGAGATTCGCGTTTACATTCAGCGCGGCAAGTTGAACACAGACCCATTGATCTCGGCGCAGAAAAAATTTCATCGATTGGGGATGCATAAAACAAACGAGCGCAATGCTGTGCTTATCTGGGTCGCTCCGCGGGCGCGCAAGTTTGCAGTGGTTGGCGATAAAGCGATTCACGAGAAATGCGGCGAGCAATTCTGGCAAAAGGTTGTCGATGGAATGCGCGAGCATTTCCAAAAGGAGAAATTCAGTGGGGCCATCGTCGAAGGAATTGAGGAAGTCGGCAAACTGCTCAGCACCCATTTTCCGCGAACCCCAACATCGTCCAATGAGTTGCCGGACGAGATTGTCGAACGGTAGGGCGAAGCTCCGTGCGCCGTTGAATTCGTCGGCTCGACAGAGTCTCGCCCCACCAAAATCAGCCCTTGCAAAATCGGGCATCTGGTCTTTATTTCCCACCCGCAGCGAGTTTTTGAAATTACGCCGTTGGTCCCTGGGTCTCCGTCGCTGGACGTGAAGCCGCACTCGCCAGGGGGAACCCGGCCCTAGAAGGAATTTCGATTTAGATTTTCGAATTTCGATTGTCGCTCGCAGCCCGTCTTCAATCGTCAATCGAAAATCGACAGTCGAAAATTACAGATGCCAATACGTTACGGTCGTTTTGAAATGCCGAAAACCCTCGTCAAGGACGAGAGCACAGCCACAGATACTTATGCCAAGTTCACCGCCGAGCCGTTTGAAGCCGGCTATGGACACACCGTCGGGAATTCGCTCCGGCGCGTCCTGCTTTCCTCTCTGGAAGGCGCGGCCATCACCGCGGTACAAATCACCGGTGCCCAACATGAGTTCGCCACTCTTCCGGGTGTGGTCGAAGACGTGACCGATATCGTCCTCAACCTCAAGCAAGTGAAGTTTAAAGCCGACGATCATGAGCCGAGAAAACTTTCGCTGACTGTAAACAAAGAAGGCGAAGTCAGAGCCGGTGACATTCAGGTGGTCCAGGGCTACGAGGTACTCAATCCCAAGCAGGTGATCTGCACGCTCGACAAGAAACATAAGTTTGACGCCGAACTCGAAGTGCGTGTCGGTCGCGGTTTCGCCACCGGCGAGGAGGACCGACGGGCGGTTGACGCCGGATGACGCGCTGCTCCAGGCCTCCGCGATTCTGCGGCATCACCTCGATGTATTCGTGAATTTCAACGAGGAGGTAATCGAATTCGACGAGACGCCGGCTGGCGTGAGCGAAGAAAATCTGAAGCTCAAGAAGCTGCTCAACATGAGTGTGAACGAGATCGAGCTGAGTGTGCGGGCGGCGAATTGCTTGAACAACGCAAATATTACGACGGTCGGTCAGCTTGCCCAAAAAACCGAGGCCGAAATGTTGAAGTATCGTAATTTCGGCAAGAAATCGCTCAACGAAATCAAAGACAAACTGCAACACCTTGGTTTGAGTCTCGGAATGAAATTTGATCCGGGGCTTGTGGACCTGCCGGTGAGCGGTGATGGTGCCACCCCGAATGAGCCTGCTGCCAAAGAATAATTCTTCGATCCGTCAAACCATGTTCGGCGCGTTATGAGGCACCAAAAAAAGACGATCAAGCTTGGCCGCACGGCGGAGCACCGCAAAGCGCTGCTGTCAAATCAGGTTTGTTCCTTGATCGAATATCAACGCATCAAAACAACACTGGCCAAAGCGAAGGCGGTTCGACCGCTCGCGGAAAAGATGGTCACTCTCGGCAAAAGAGGATCGATTCATGCGCGACGGACTGCCCTGGCTACCTTGCGGCAAAAGAATGCTGTGAAGAAACTCTTCGACGACATCGCGCCGAGATCGACGGAGCGCAACGGCGGTTACACGCGCATTGTCAAGCTCGGCCAGCGAAAAAGCGATTCCGCTCCCATGGCATTCATTGAGTGGGTGGATGCAGCACAAATCATCGAGGAAAAGGCGGCGGACGAAAAGAAGGCGAAACGAAAAGCGGTCGAGCCAGCCGCAAAACAAAAAGAACCTGAGCTGCAACCAGAAGAGCCCTCTTTAGAAGAAAAGGAACCGACCCCAGCCCCGGCAGAAGAGCCGACGCCGAAAAAGCGGAAATGGTTCAGCCGAAAATCGGCGGAGCCGGAAAAGTAATTTCCCGTGGTGACGGGAATCCCCCGGAACGTTTGTCGTTCAGCGAGGCCATCGACTCTTTCAGCGGACCTTTCGCTTTTTCGGGTCCGCCGATGTATGATTGGCTCTGCATCTCATGGCGCCCAATCCTTATGTCTTCATCGTCATTTTCGTTGGCGTCGCGTTGGTTTTCCCACTGATCCCGCTGGCGCTGGCTTGGCTGTGGCGACGATTTTTCCAGCCGCCAAAGCCGGGCGCTGAGAAAAATGCGATTTACGAATGTGGAGTCGAGTCAATTGGCGAAGCACAGATCCAGTTTCGGTCGCAGTATTATCTTTATGCCATCATTTTCCTGATCTTCGACGTGGAAGCGATTTTTCTGGTGCCATTCGCGGTGGCCTTCACCGGGTTGCCCGTCGGGGCGTTCATCGCGATATTGGTTTTCCTGTTGCTCCTGATTGAAGGCCTCGTCTGGGCTTGGGGAAAGGGCTGTTTGGAATGGGAGCGTTAAAGGATTAAAGGGTTAAAAAGGTTAAAGCGAATCAATGAGCGAAGGGCAAATTGACGAAGCGCTACGCAAGGAGCTGCAACGGCAGGGAGTCTGGGTGACTTCGATGCAGGAGCTTTACAACTGGGGACGCAAGAACTCCATTTGGCCGCTTCAATTTGGGCTGGCCTGCTGCGCGATCGAGATGATCGCCACCGCGGCCTCGCGCTACGATATTGCGTCATTTCGATGGGGGCATGCGCGATTTCAGGCGGGCCCTTCAAGCAAGGCTATAACGTGCTCAAGGGTATCGATCGTTACATCCCGGTTGATGTTTACATTCCCGGTTGCCCACCGCGCCCAGAAGCGTTGCTGCACGCGTTCATGGAACTGCAGAGCAAAATCGACAGTCAAAAACTGACGGGCGAGAACAGGGCCGAGCATCTCGATCCGGCGGAACCGAGCGAATTCCCGGTACCATCATTTGGCGAGCACGATTTGGAGCCGGCAGCGAATCCGGATGTTTTTCATCCGCCGAAGCTCGAACGTACGTAGCAGTGCGCGTAATCGACTGGAATGTAGGTTTTCATGCATGCTTCCGATCCACTCTCCTCAAACGTTTTCGGAAGGCTGTTTTCCTATACTCCGAGGAGCGACGCTCGCGAGCCAATTGAAGACTTTTGCACAGAAGCATTGGCTTGGTGTTTGTTAAGTTCTGAGAAATTTGCAGGAAAATTCCTGAGACTGCTGAGAGACAGATTGCAGGAAGCCGGAAAACTTGGACCCAATCTCCAAGCGTTTGCTGACCAGTTCGATGTTTGGACACAGCTTTCTTTTACTGCTGACCCTAATGACGAAGAGGCAGATGAAGAGACAGGCGCGTCCCCGGGTCGATTCGACTTGGTGATCCAGCCTCAAACCGGTGAGAGTTTTATTATCGTGATTGAATCGAAGGTTCACTTCGATCCATCGATCGATTCCCAGATTCAAAATTATGAGCGAGCACTGAAAAAGCACCCAAAATTTCGCCACTATTCTGAACGCTATGTTTTTTCCCTTACGCCTTGGACTCCCGACGCGTCGGCAAACTGTACGCGCCTAACCTGGCAGAACGTTCATCAACTGGTCGATGATGAAATCCCTCCTTCTGAAAATCCAGTGCTCCGGCAATTCGCTGAATTCTTGAAATCCAGAAATCTATCGAAATTAACACTTATGAAACTCAATGCACGGCAACTTGAACAATTGCAGCAGATCACTCCTTTTTTCCACGACGCCAGGGGCCTGCTTGGGCGGTTTCAAAATGAACCAAAGTTGAGATCTATTTTCAAGAGCCACTCGGAGTGGCCTGTTATTGACTATGAAAGCACAACTAACACCACTTGGTACGGAATTTACACTGGAAATCGAAATCCGTGGGTCTGGGCAAGCTTTTGGCTAAAACCAGCGGAGATCGTCTTGTATGTAGAGTTTAGGGTGGACGGCGATCGTCGTGCATGGACCAAGGAGTTCCGTACGGATCTCGCTGAAGCTGCAGCGGACGCTGCGCGCTTTAAACGGGTGGAAATCGAGAAGGGGAGAACCCGTTTCCATTTCACAAAAAAGCTCACTCCAGATCTGTTCGATCAACCTGAGCGTGTCTTCGATTGGTTCAAGACGACCTTGGAAACAGCAGAGGAATTTTTTCAGAGGAAAATCAAAACCGGCGCGTCGTGAAGGTATCACAGTCACTCGTTAGACGAAGCTTGGCCTTGCACATCTTCGTCGGGGTCTGGAAGCAGCGTGTTAGTTATGCGGCAAATCCACCTTGCTAGTTTCTCTAAGTCTTCATCAATGAAGGCGATAACCTCGTCGATTTGAAATCCGTGATGTCGCCATTCGCCATAGTGGTGTATTTCCTCGCGGCACAGATCTCGAAAGAAATCTATTGCGTCGAGGATCTGCGGAAGATGAGGTGCCCAATTCTTCGACGATTCCCACTGCGCTCTGTCTTCTCAAATTCCATCACATCCGTACATAGCCGCATGCGCTCCTTTAGCTGCTGAAGATAATCTTCGGGTTGCCAGGGGTTTTCTTGATGTTCAGCCGTGCGCGTGTTCATTCGAGAACGACATTGTTTCCACCTTCATCGGATCGGCAAGGAAGCAGTCGCAAGTTCCGTTTTAACGATTTAATTAATGATTTAAGATAACAACAATGGAGACGCTGGAGCAAATCAAAGCGCGCGCCGAAGCGGCCGTGCCGGGCGCTAAGGTCGACATCGTTCCGAATCCGGGTCCCGCGAAGCAATCGTCGCTACTGATCGACAATGAACATGCGCCCGCAGTGGCGCGTTTCTTGCGCGTCGATCCAGCGCTGCGACTCGATTTTTGTTCCAATGTGACCGGGGTCGATTGGCTTGATCGGACGGTAAAGAAGACAGTGAAAGTGAAGAAGCTCGTCGATGGCGAAGAGAAAGAGGTCGATGAAACGAGCGAAGAAAAAATCCCGGGCTATCTCGAAGCGGTCTATCACCTTTACTCGATGACGCATAAACAGGGGCCGGTGATTATTCGAATGCGAACCGCCGATCGCGTAGGCGGAGCGCGCTTGCCGTCACTGACCTCAATCTGGCGGAGCGCGGAATTTCAGGAGCGCGAGATTTTTGATCTTTATGGCGTCCGCTTCGGCGGCCATCCAGATCTGCGGCGCATTCTGATGTGGGATGAATTTGTTGATCATCCGATGCGCAAGGATTATCGCGAGCCCGATGATTACGAATACGAGCCGACGCCGCACGACGACGTCCTGGAGAAAGCAAAACAACATTATGCGCCGCGACCGCAACTGGACGGCGCGGAACAAATTACAGCCACGGATTCACACGGATGAATGGAGCGAATGGCATGAGCGACATAGAAGGTAAAGCCGCGACGGGTAGCGGCGAGAGAGGCGGGAGCCGAGCGAGTTTCAAACACAGATGCGGAAACGATTTGGACTCCGGAAATGCGAATCCGTGTCAATCCGTGTTCATCTGTGGCCTTTCTGAACTCGTTAAGCGAACATGACCGCGACCATCCAAACGCTGGAACCAATCGAGCGACCGCCGACGACAATGGGTTCGCGACTCGACGGCGAATTGCTCGAAGTCTCGATGGGGCCACAGCACCCATCGACCCATGGTGTTTTTCGCATGAACGTCGCTCTCGAAGGCGAGATCGTGCGCAAGCTCAAGCCGGTCTTCGGATATCTTCATCGGAATCACGAAAAGATCGGCGAGAACACCAGCTATCTTGGCTCAATGCCGTACACGGACCGGCTCGATTACTTTTGCTCGATGACCAACAACTGGGCTTACGCGCTCAGCGTGGAGAAGCTCGCCGGGATCGAAGTCCCCGAACGTGCTCAGTATCTGCGCGTGATTCTTGCAGAACTGACCCGACTGCAAAATCACGCGTCGCTGCTTGGATTTCTGCTCAACGATATGGGCGCCTGGGGCACGCCGCTCATGTACGCGTTCCGCGAACGCGAAAAGATTCTCGATCTGTTCGAATCGCTCTCCGGCTCGCGCATGATGTGTGATTACATGCGGTTCGGCGGATGCCGGTGCGACACGCCGCCGGGTTGGATGGAATACGCCAGGAAGCTTGTCGACGCCTTCCCCCGATTTATCGACGAGTTGGAAAACTTGGTGGTCGGGAACGAAATTGTTATCGCACGTACGCAGAATGTCGGGAAACTTTCAGCCGAATTGGCGATCAATGCAGGCATCACCGGGCCAATGCTGCGTGCATGCGGGGTCAATTACGATCTTCGGAAGGTGGATGGTTACGGATTTTATCCGCGTTTCAAATTCCGCATCCCGCTCGGCGAACACGGCGACACCTACGACCGGTTGATGATGCGGGTGCTCGAAATGCGCGAGAGCGTCGGGATTTTGAAGCAGGCTTTTGAGCAAATTCAGACTGGTCCAATCATTAATCCGAAGGTGAAGATTCGCGCCTTTCGTCCGCCTGTGGGCGAAGCGTACGGACGAATCGAAGCGCCCAAAGGCGAACTCGGTTTCTATTTGATCAGCGACGGCGGAACGAATCCGTATCGGTACCGTGTGCGTCCACCAAGTTTTATTAATTTAACTGTCCTGGAAGATCTTTGCCTTGGCCACACCGTGGCTGACGTAATGGTAATTCTCGGCAGCGTCGATATCGTGATGGGCGAAGTGGATCGGTAACTGATTCGATCTACACGAAAGCATGACAAACGACGCGATTTATTTAGTTTCTGACTCAGGTGGCCTTCGGCGAATCGAGCATCAACTTTATGCGACTGAGGACGTCCTTCAGGACTTAGTCGCAAGACATCCTGATATCCTTGCCGGTGATCAGATAGATCCCGCTGCGCCGCCTCGGTGGTTGTTAATTCGGCGCGAAGCAACAATCCCCGATTCAACGGACGGTGAAGATCGTTGGTCGGTCGATCACCTTTTGTTGGATCAGTTCGGAATGCCAACACTGGTGGAAGTTAAACGCAGCACTGATCCGCGGATCAGACGAGAAGTTGTCGGACAAATGCTCGACTATGTTGCCAACGCACAGGCGTACTGGGGGAGCGGCAGAATGCGCCAAATGCTAACGGACGAGGTGGGTTCGCCAGAAAAAGCTGATTCACGACTGGCCGAGCATCTGGGAATAACCGATGAACCCACGGCATTCACAGAGCAGATCGATCAATTTTGGAATAAAGTAGAAGCAAATCTTCGCGACGGAGACGTGCGTCTGCTTTTCGTGGCGGACGAATTACCGCGAGAGCTGAAAAGACTGATTGAATTCCTCAACGAACAATTTACGAAGATCGAAGTGCTGGGTATCGAGCTCCGCCAATACGTCGGCCAGGGAATAAAAGCGCTGGTGCCACGTGTTGTCGGGCAAACTGAAGCAGCTCGCGAACAAAAGGAACGACTGTCTCCGTCGCGCGCTGGAAAACCGTCGGTTCTAATCGATCGAGAAACATTTTTCGCTAACTGCCCGCCCGATGCTTCGGATTTCTTTGCACAGGTGCTTGAAGAGGCTGAAAATCAGGGGCTGCGGATCTCTTGGAAGTACGACAGCGTTGAGGTCGGGAAAAAAGACCTGCCGCAATTCTTTTACTGCAAGGCGCGAGGAGAGTTAGAGATTTATTTGTATCACAAACATTTCCCCGAAAAAGACGCGAGGCAGCTGCGCTCTCGATTTTTGGAAATTCCCACGGCCCGCGAGGCGGGCAAGACGATAAGAATTCCTGTCAGACGCGAAACGCTCTCGGATGCGCAAAAGGCATGGGATTTCGCCCTGCAGTTTATGACAGGGCCGGCCGACCAACCATCCCCCGCATGATCGGAACTGGCATACTCAAGGGAATGGCCGTCACGGCGCGGAACTTCGTCGGAAGTTATTTCGAGAAGGACCGCTTGATCACGGTGCAATATCCGGAGGAGCGCAGCCCGCTTCCGGAGAACTACCGCAACTTTCCCTTCCTCCCCTACGACGGCGACGATCCGGAAGCTGGATTGCGCTGCGTGGCATGCAAGATTTGCGAAAAGGAATGTCCGCCGCAGTGCATCTACATCGTCAAGAGCGAAGACAAAAAGCCCGACTACATGGGCAAACCGCAGTTTTATCCGAAAATCTTCGACATCGATATTTCGGTCTGCATGAGCTGCCAGATTTGCGTCGAGGTATGCCCGTTTGAAGCGATTAAGATGGATAAGGTATTCGAGCTCAGCCGACGCGAACGCTTCGACGCTTTACTGTTGCGCAAGAGCGATCTGGCGAAATCGAACGAATACTATCACAGCATCTGCCCAACTGACGCCGCTGGGGTCGATGCAAAACTTGCCGATGCTGCAGCGAAAAAGAAACCGGCGCCGCCGGCGGCACCCGCCGGCGCATCTCCAGCAAGTGCGGTTTAGCGTCGTGCCCCTTTGTTCCGAGCAACCTCAGGATAGGAGTGCGGTCGCGAGCAGGTGATCCTCACGCTGGCGGTCTGGTTCCCAAGACAACACGCACCTCGTGAGGCAGTGCGTCGTCACGCAACCTCACGATTTTGTCGACTGCCGCTACTCCATCCAATTCCACCAGGGTGACACCTCGGGAACAGTGATCTGGATTCTCGACCGCGATGCGGTAACTCGTGTTCTGGAAACGATATCGCAGACGGAAGCCAGGCCAATCTTTCGGTATGACCGGATCGATCGTGAGCGTGTCACCGCGGCGTCGGAATCCCAGAATTTCTTCGAGCCAGACGCGATAGGTCCAGGCTGCCGCGCCCGTATACCAAGTCCAGCCACCGCGCCCGACGTCGCCAGCTAACGAGTAAACGTCTCCCGGTATGACGTACGGCTCGACCTTGTAGCGTTCGCAATCCTTCTCGTCCCGGGCGTGCTCGACCGGATTCAGCATCCGCAAAAGTCGGACGGCTTTGTCGCCATCGCCTTGGCGGGCGAAAGCCATCGCCACCCAAGTGGCGGCATGTGTGTATTGACCGCCGTTTTCCCGCACGCCGGGCGGGTAGGCCTTGATGTAGCCTACGTCGGCGGCGGTTTTGTCGAAAGGCGGAGTGAAGAGCAAGATCAGATCGTCGGCTTCACGTACGAGGTTTTCCTCGAGCGATCGCAGCGCGACCTCGACGCGACTGGAGTCGCCGGCGCCGGAAATCGCAGCCCAGGTTTGCGGGATCGAATCGATGCGTGCTTCGGCGTTTTCCCTGGATCCAAGAGGGGTACCATCGTCAAAGTAGGCGCGGCGATACCACGCTCCGTCCCAAGCCTGGGCGTCGATCGTCTGTGCCAGTTCGGCGGCGCGCGTGCGGCAGGCTTGCGCTTCCTCGCCCAGCTCGCGCGACGTGAGCAACTCAGCGAAATCTCCAAGCACACAAATCTCAAACCAAGCGAGCCAGACGCTCTCGCCTTTGCCACCCAGTCCGACGCGATTGAGGCCGTCATTCCAATCGCCTCCTCCGATCAGCGGCAATCCGTGCGGACCGGCAGTGGCGGCGCGCGCGACGGCGCGACGGCAATGTTCGAGCAGCGAACCCTCCGCGACGGAAGCAACCGGAACGGAGAGGCTCTCTGTCTGTTGGACCTTGAGTGGTTTGGCTTCGAGGAACGGGACCATTTGATCCAGGATCGCGGCGTCGCCGGTATTGCGGACGTAATGCGCCGTGACAAAGGGAAGCCAGAGAAGATCGTCACTGATCCGGGTGCGCACCCCAGCGCCTGAATCGGGATGCCACCAATGCTGGACATCGCCTTCCACGAATTGGCGCGCGGCCGCGCGCAGGATGTGGTCGCGCGCGATGTTGGGCGCGGCGTGCACGAGGGCCATGACATCCTGCAATTGGTCGCGGAAGCCGTAAGCGCCGCCCGATTGATAAAAGGCCGAGCGGCCCCAAATCCGGCAGCTGAGAGTCTGGTAAAGCAGCCAGCGATTGAGCAAAAAATTTGTCGAAAGCTCCGGCGTTTTCGCTTCGATCGTGCTTAGGAGCCGGTCCCACCAACGGCGAGTTTCCTGAAATGCGGCTTCGACGTTCGCGGGATCGCGGAATCGGGTCACAAGTGCACGCGCTTGTTCTTCGTCGTCCGCCTGCCCGAGAATGAAAGTCATCTCGGCGGTGTCTCCTGGTTCAATCTCAACCGCGATCTGCACGCCAGCGCATGGGTCGAGGCCCGCGCCCACGTTACCGGTCAATCGTGCGTGCTCCATCGCGGCCGGATCGCGCAACGAGCGGTTGCGCCCGATGAACACGGCACGATCACCGGTGAACGAAGCAGGCGTTGGCGTTGAAGTGGCAAAAGTGATGCAGTCGCAAAATTCCGGATTGTAGAGATTGCTGGCAAAGAGAGTTTGGCTTTGCAAATCCCATTTCGTGACCACATGCATGCCGGTTTCCTCCGGGTCGGGTCCGAGAACGAGAGTTGCGTAGGAGGTGACGGTCAGCTTCCGCCGGCGCGACGAATTGTTGCGCAAGCGCAGCCGCTGCAGGCGCACTGGCTGGCCGCCGGCGTCATCGACCGGCACGAAAGTGAGCAGCCGTTGTTCGATCGCGTGGCTGTTGTGTTCGAAAGTTGTGTAACCCTGGCCATGTCGTGCGCGATAAGCATCCTTCTCGCGGATCGGTTGCGGCGTGGGCGACCACACGGCACCGATGTCATCGTCGCGGATGTAGATCGCGGTCCCGGGCGGATCGGAGATCGGATCGTTAAACCACGGCGTGAGGCGATCTGTCTGGCTATTGCGGCCCCAGACAAATTCGGCGCCCGACTCGGAAACAAACGCGCCGAACTTCGGATTGGCCATGATGTTGATCCAGGGAAGGGGTGTCTGGCTGCCGGGACCCAGATAGATGACGAATTCCTTTCCGTCCTCAGTAAAGCCACCGAGGCCGTTGAAGTATTTCAGCTCCAAGAAAGTCAGGGGCCCCGAGAGCTCTTCCTGGAACTGCTTGCCGGGCGCCAGGAGCCGCGGCTTCGCGGCCACGTGCGTGGTCGCGGCTAGTTGTTGAAGGAGCGTGCCGCGAGCTGCGACCAGGACCATTCGCGCAACAGCCTGAAGCGCGATCAGCTCTTCCTTCGAAATTTTCGCGGCAGATCGGAAATAAACGCCGCCGGGTTGATCCACGCCGGTCAGGTGCGCCTGTGCTTCGGTGAGCTGGCGCAGGTGAGCAGTCAACGGTTCGTCATAACTCGGCGGTTCCTCGCTCACGAGCACCAGATCGACCTTCAAGCCACGCAGATTCCAGAAGGTATGCGCGGTCAAAATTTCGCGCACGACTTCGATGTCGCGGAGGTGACCGATCATGACGACGACAATCGGCAGGTCGCCGGAAATGCCTTGCCGCCAGAGCGCGCGCTGACCCTCGGTCCGGCGCCCAAGACGCGCGGGCGGCGGTCGCAGTTGGGCCTGCGGAAAGATGATGAGAGCCGCCAGTTGTTGAAAGGTTTGCATATCTCTCGGGCGAATGCGGAGCCGGCGCATCTCCAGTTGGGAATGGGTCCAGGCGGTTTCAAAAGCGCGCGCACAAGTGTGGAACTCTGAGTAGCGCTCGGCCAATGCGACAACCGCTTCACGTGAAGCTGCCACGACGGTGACAAGCGCAAATTGCAAGCGTTCGTTAGGCAAGATCGTGACGCGCCGGCGTAAGCTGAAGATCGGATCGAGCACGGCGCCGACACTGTTCGTCAGGCTGCGGGTGATCGCTCCGGGATTTGCCGGCGTGCGACCCCGGCCGAGGAATTGGGCGCGGTCGGTTTCAAACTCGGTCGACTCGGTAAAAGAGGACTCGGAAACCATGAGGTGCGCGGCCCAAACCGGGCGATCGTCAGGGGCGCGCAGGCGGCGCCGTGCGATCAGCGCTTCGCAATGCGGCAGCCATTCGGTGTCGATGAAAAGCTTGTTGAAAGCAGGGTGCACCCGATCGGTCCGGTGCGGCGCGAGCGCGAGCTCCAAATAACTGGTCAGCTCCAGCCGACACAATTTGCGTGAGGTGTTCACCAAAGTGATGCGTCGGACTTCCGTGTCGTCTTCCGCGGAGACGGCAATCTCCGTGATGGTCTCGCACGGTCCGCTCCTGCGCCGGAACTCGGCTTTGTCCGGCGCGAAACGCCAGGTGTAACGACGCTCGGGAGATCTCAGCGGTTGATGGGTATTGCTCCAAGTCGTTCCGCCTTCCAAATCCCGGATATAACAAACTGGACCCGAGACATCGCAAGTCGTATCGGCGTGCCAGCGGGTCACGTCCAGATCCAGCCAGCGCAGGTAGCCTCCGCCGGAGTTCGTTACCGCGACAGAGCAAGTTCCATTGGAGAGGAGGTGGATGCGCGGCGAGGAGATGTCCGGTGTTTGCGCCACGAGGCCGGGGCCGACGCTCGGAACCGTCCGGAGCAGGGGACGCTCTTCGTGGACCTCACCGGTGGTCGGCAAAATTTGTTCGGGGATGTGCTCGTGCAGGAGCGGCTCGGTGGCGCGAATGCGGGGGTCAGAATGGAAACGCCTCCGCATCGCGTTGTCATTCAGAGCGTTGTCGTAGGCGAGCAGCGACATCCCCTGGTGATGCACCATATAGCAATGGATGACGATCCCGGCCGCGCCCCCGGGTTCAGTGCGTCGCGAATAGTCGATCGCTTCGTAGTAGCCGTAGTCGTTGAGCAACGCAGAGCCGTCCAGGGTGGCGAGGCGCCGCAGATTCTTCATCGCGGCGGCCGGTTCCACGCCCAGAGCGAGCGCGGCCGCATACGGCGCCACGACCAGATCGTCTTCCTGTCCACGCTTCAACGCCAGCGCCGGCACGCCGAAGGCCCGGTATTGAAAAACGTTGTGCCGATCGATCGCACTGAAGGCGGATTCGGAGATGCCCCACGGAACGTGGTTTTGCCGGGCATAGGCAATCTGACAACGCACGGCGTCGTAACAGGCGCGATCAAGCAGCGAATTTTCGTGCGTCTGGGTGAACAACAGCGGCATCAGATATTCGAACATCGTTCCAGTCCAGGAGAGAAGCGGGAGCCGCCCATAGGCGGAACCAAAGGGGCGGCTCAAAGCCCACCAATGTTCCACCGGAACTTCTCCGCGCGCGATGGACAGGAAGCTCGTTAGGCGCGCTTCGCTTGCCAGCAGATCGTAAAACGAGTTGTCGGGGCGCCGCTCCGCCACGTAGTAGCCAATGGCAAAAATCCGCCGCTCATCATCGTAGAGAAATCGCAGTCTCATGCCGCCTTCCAGTTGCTGGCTTTGGGAGATCAATTCGTCCAACTGCGCGAGCTGTTCCGAGGCGTTCCGGCGCGAATGCTCCGCCTCGGTGACAAGAAGATCGAGCCACTCGCGCACGTCGGAAGGAATCTCCTGGTCGTCTCGTCGCTCATGAAAAGCAAGCAACGGCACGAGCCCGGAAATGCCTTCCATGGCAATGTCGCGCAGCGAAAAAGTGGCCGCGAGCGCTTCGCGCCGGGATTGGTGCGTCGCTTCGCCTAACGACATCAGTTGCGCCGGCGGCGCCATCAGAATTTCCACCGGCCGAAGATATTTGTCGATGACCGCATTCCACGCCGCGACCTGCTTCGAAATTTGTTGCGCCCAGTAGGCGCGCGGATCGGTTTCCTCTCCGTGGAACTTGAGCAGAAGATCCTGTGCGGGCTGTCGTGCCGCCCGTAAGCGCTGGATGATTTCCTCGAGATTCGCCGGCTGGCCTGTGGTCAGTTCCGCCAGGCGGAGAAACGCGGGAGGAGGTTCCGTTCCCTTGAGTGTGGCAGCGATTTGCCGGAACACGCCGAGTGTGTCGGCTAAGCCACGCAATGCGCCCGCATCAAGAACGGGGCGCGCGGCCAGTTCATCGCAGCTGCTCTCGAAAGTCCATAGGCTCGCGAGCAAATTGCCGCTGTCCACTGTCGAGACGTAACGTGGACGCAATGGTTCCAGCGTGCTCAAGTCGTACCAATTAAAGAGATGACCTTCGAAGCGTTCGAGCCGGCCTACTGTTTCGAGCGTGCCGAGGTTGCGCACCACGAGGTCGTCGATCGTGATGTAACCAAAATCATTCGCCGCCACTGTCGCCAACATCCAGAGCCCGATGTTCGTCGGTGAAGTGCGCATGAAAATCTCCCGGACTGGTGTTTCCTGGACATTGTCCGGCGGCAACCAAGAGGTCGGTGGCCCGACAAAATCATCGAAGTATCTCCAAGTTCGTCGCGCGGCCGCGCGCAGGAATCGGCGATCGTCCGGCGTTAGCGTTCCGCCGCGCCAGCTTTTCGCCGGACGATTGATCAACATCACTGCCACCGGAAAGAGAGCCCACAAAAGAAGAAAGGGAGCCATTGCGACTATCGCCGCCGTTCCCCACCAGGCCGCGCCGACGAAAAGGAGCACGCAGGCAGCGGGTATCCAAAGCCGGCTGAGAACAAATTGCCGTTGCCGACTTCTTGCCCGCCGGTGAGCGTCCATCGCCGTCTCCCATTCCAGCAGCAGCCGATGCGACGTGATTCGCCGGTAGACCACGCGAGCAATGGCATCGAGTGCCATGCCCGCGTAGTCCGCCAGAAAAATAACCGCGAACATGGAGCGCAGGAGACGGTCGCGCGGCTCGCGCCAAAATCTCGTCCCGGGCGGCGGCGGATGGAACAGAAGCGCGAGGAGGGCACTCAGGACCGGCCACAACATCAGGCCCGCGATAATTCCGCTCCACAGCACCGGAGCAGGCGTGAAAAACCAGCCCGCCAGAAGGAGGGCCACAGTTGCCGGTGGCACCAAACTGCGGCGCAGATTATCAAATATCTTCCAGCGATCAAAGGCGGAAAGCGGATTGGGTTCCGCTCTGCCGCCGCCCACGGGCACGCGTGGCTTCAGCCAATCGATGATTTGCCAGTCGCCGCGAATCCAGCGGTGCTGCCGACTCCACCACGCGATGTAACTGTTTGGAAAGACATCCAGCAGCTCGATGTCCGTCGCCAACCCCACGCGAACATAACTGCCTTCCAAGAGATCGTGGCTCAACAAGTGAGCCATTGGAAATCGTTCGGACAAGAGCCGGTGAAACGTCTGCAATTCGTAAATGCCTTTGCCGTGATAACTACCTTCTCCGACCAAATCTTGGTAAACATCGGAGACTGCGTGTGTGTAAGGATCGATCCCACGCGGATCAGCAAAGATGCGTGAGAACCATGTCGCCGTCGCGCTCGGAAGCGAGGCGCTGACGCTTGGTTGAATGATCGTGTAACCGCGAATTACGCGACGGCCATCCGGCGAAAGTCGCGCCTGATTCAGCGGATGCGCCAGGGTTTCGATCATCGTCCGGGCGGTATCGCGCAGCAGTTGAGTATCGGCATCCAGCGTGATGACAAACCGAATGCCCTCGAGCTGCGCGCGATCGCCCACGCAGAGGAATCCTTCCAGCTCGGGCGCGGATTCGCCGACGAGGAATCGGTTGAGTTGCTCAAGCTTGCCGCGCTTGCGTTCCCAACCGATCCAGCGCTGCTCGCTCTCACTCCACGTGCGGCCGCGATGAAAAAGAAAGAAGCGCCCGGCTCCGTGCCGGCGATTCAGCTCCTCGATCCCGCGCGACACGAGGTCGATAGACTCTGCGTCCTCCGGCATGCTTTCCCGCGGCGCGTCGGCAAAATCGGCCAGGAGCGAGAAGCGCAGATTCGCATCCGTATTTCCGAGGTAACGAATTTCGAGGCGGTTGAGTTCGTTTTGGATCGCGTCCGGAGTGGTCAGCAGCATCGGCACGACTATCAGGGTGCGGCAATCATCGGGAATGCCTTTTTTCGTAAAGGACATTTTGGGCAAGACCTGCGGCGGCAGGAGCGAAGTAACGAGATAATTCACGGCCAGCACCGCCACCTCACTCGCGGGCAAGAGCAGCAGAACTCCCAGCAGCCCGAGTGTCAGCCCATGAACCGATTCAGAAACAAAAAGGAGAGGCGCTGCCACCATTACAACCGTGACCAGGAAAAGGCTTCCGAAATACGTGCCCGCCGCGTGCGCGCGAAGCCATCGGCGCCATCGTTCCGCGAGCGGAACTCGCGCGCTTGTCGCGCGCTCCAGCGTCGGCCGGCCGGCGTCGATCAAATAAAAGCCGACGTGCCGCGTGACCTCGTCCTGCGCCGCCTTCGCCAGCACGAGCGCCTCGTCGATGGCTTTTTGTTCCGAACACTTTGACCACTGGGCGATTTCTTCCACTGCGCTCCGGCAACGATCACGCGTCTCAAAATCCATGCGGGCATAAACGCCGGTGGGATCGGCCGCCAACTCGCTTTCCGCCCAGCTGGTTGATTGGAAAAGTTCCCGCCACTGGATTTGCGCAAGGCGGCGGCAACTATTGATCAAATTGGCGAGCGCCGTCTGCTGCACGGCCTGCCGCCGATGTTCCTGCTGAATAACTTCGAGCAGCGGAGCGCGGAGAGCGCGCTCCAGCCAGCCAGTCACCATCGGAAGCACCGTTTCTTCGTCGTAGAGGTGCGCGACCAGTTCGCTCGAAAAATGCGGCGTCGGCTCCGGATAGCGTTCCACCAGTTCCTCCATTCCCCGGAGCAACTGCGGCGAATCGTGGCGCGCGGCGGTGATGAGCCGATTCGCCCAAAAGTCCGCCTGCTCACTCTGGCTTTGCAATTGCTCGACCTGGATCGCGAGCGCGCGCAGGCGTTCGAGTAACTGCAAACGCAACATCAGTGGCAGGGCCCAGAGTTCTCCGATGTCCAGCGGCGTGATCTCCTGAAAAGCGACCAGAAATTTCCGGATGATCTCCGGTTCCAAGGCGCCACCACTCTCAGCCACCATTTCCGAGGCCACCTGGTAAACCCGCGGCAAACCCATCTGAGGGCCGCTGGCGATGAGGGGCAGTTCTCCATAATATTTTTGCGGGAGGCTCCGCCGCAGATCGGTCACCTGTTCCCGAATTAAATAGGCATTATCGAGCAGCCATTCCGCCGAAAGGGTGAAGGCATGGTGCACTTCAGCCGACATCGTGAGACTCGCGTTTGCCCATTCCAGCGCGCCCTCGATCTCGCGCAACCGTCGCAGAAAGGATGGCCCGCGCGGCTTCGCTTCGCGGCTGACGGGGATCGCGCGCGTGAGGCGCGCCGCATTTTCGACGAGACGCTGACTCGAAGGCAGTTCATAACCGAGCGGTCGACCGGTCGATTCGAATGGAAAAGGCGGCGGCGAATGAAAAGCAAATGTCAGGGGGGACTCTGCTTCCACGTCTCGCAAAATCACGAGCACACGCGCCGTTTCGCTGGCTTTGACCTCCGCCATCACAAGCGTTTCGCCCGGGAGGATCGTGCTCGCACACCGGGCCAGCCTCCTCTCATTAACATGCTGCTGAAACAACCGGACGAGAATCCATCCGCTGAGAGCGCCCGCCAATGCAAACGCGGCCAGCAACAGCGCCACCACCCCCGGCCGGGAACTCGCCAGAATTCCGCTCCGCCAAAAGATGAATTCTCCGATGGCCAGGCCCAAGGCCGAGGCGGCGGCCGCTCCGCCAATCGCCGAGACGCCATATTCCTCGACCCGTGTCCGGCCTCCGGCCGAAGCGTGGATTGCAGCGACGCGGCGAAACCGGGCCCGATAAAGATTCTTCAGTACAGCCCGACCAGTCCCAGGACTTTGAAAAATGCCAACGACCAAAACGCGATCATCATTCTTCCGCCAAAGCCTCATACCCAACCTTACAGGATATGACTTGATAATATCGACGCGATTGTTCAACTCTGGCAATGGCGTCGGATTCTTCCTGAGATCAAATGATAGCTAATCGTCTGCGTGGCTGATTTTAGAAGCTTCGGATTTCGCGAACTCCGGGGCGCGGGCACGCAGCGAAAACGATGAAGGGCTCTAAAGTCGAAAATCGATTTGCCAGGGTGGCGAAATTGGCAGACGCGCCAGACTTAGGATTGCGAAATCATCGATTTCAGAGCGTGGCTTTTCGTTTCAAAGCGAACGCGTTTTACGAACGGAAAACAGATTTTTCGTGTGAAATCGTCGCGATCGCGAATAGTGAGTAGAATGCGCCTCCTTCTAGCACAAATTCTAGCACACGATTTTTATTCCTGTTGTGAATGGCAAAAATTACCCAAGAAGGTAGCGTCGCAGGAGGCTTTGAGTCTGCTTGCTTCGGCCGTATTTCCTGTACGCTTTTTCGAAGAGGCCTGTCGATCATGCGATTGCTGCGGAACGAGTGTGGCCCTGACCGAAGAGTCTTTTCGGGAACGCTTGTCGCTCGCCTGAAATATATCTGATTCACGATAATGCGGCCACGGGCTGCACCCCCGCCTCCACGTCGGACCTGGGACTGCCAACCAAATCCGTTCTTGAAGGAATGTCGCTTCGCATGAGACCTGCCAGAAAGGCGCCGACATGTTGGGCGTGTTGAGTTTTGGCATCACCCTCCATCGAAAAGATCAACACCGTCGCATACCGGGCCAATTCCTTGCAACCATCGAAAATTCAGGAGCGCTGAGCTAGAAGCGTCGCGTTTCCGCGTCCATGTCGATTTTGCGCGCCCTCCTTTTGTAAGGTTCCAAACGGTTGCCTCGACATATGATTGTGGGAATCAAAACCGAGCGGGCGAATTTACATCCATCGCTGGTTTGATAGCCGAAGGCAGGGAAAGCGTAATGCCAGAAGAACGATACAATCCGTCGCCAATCGGTAATCCATCCGTCCTTGCGCGGCGCAACTGGCTGCAAACCAAGCTGGTGATTTTCATTGGCAAACACACGCCGAAATGCCGTGAAATGGTGCGGATCTTGTCGCAATCAATGGACGAGCCAATGCCATTGATGATGCGGATCAAGAAACGAATTCATTTTCTGATCTGCTGCTGGTGTCAGCGTTACGAAGAACAGCTCCGTTACATCCGCGATACGGCTCGCAAATTCCCAAAGCACGCTGACGAAGCGTCCGGCGATGTCTTCCCGCCTGAAGCGAAGGAGCGGATCAAGCAACGGCTCGCGGATCAAATCCGATAAGGCGGCCCGTAGCTACGGTCGTATTGGAAAGCGGCAGAGCAATGCCGCAGTCCAAAAACGCGCACGAGTATTGCTCGACGCATCTCGTTGTAAGGATTCCGCCATTGTCGCGACGAATTTGGCGAAATGCAGCTGGAAATAATCTGGTCGCAGAAACAACAAAAACCAAACTACATGAATTATAAAACAATACTCGCTTCCTTAACCGCGCTGGTCATTGCTGTGACGAGCAGTTTTGCCCAGGACAGCCACAAGAGTGGACCGTTCCAAGGCGCAAAAGCAAACAAGGGATTCGTCACGCACACGACGGTAAATGGCAAGAGCACGCTCACCCTCTCCGATGACTTCGTCCCACCGCAAACACCCGATCCGCATTGGCAGGTCGTAGACTCCAACGGCAAGACCTATCTCTTAGACCGCTTGATGACTAAAGAGCAGAAGGTCAAGAAATCGATCGTCGTCCCCGATTACGTCAGAGACATAGCTAAAGTGCAGATGTGGTGCGCCTTTGCTGAGACGAACCTCGGCGAGGCTGCCTTCGAGTCCCCCGTTAAATAATGTCGAATGCCGGCTGGCCGCGCCTGGCGAATGGCCGGCCGGCCAGGAAACAACTAAATCAAACACCAAATGTTATGAAAATCTTAAGCCTCACAGTGATCGCAGCGATGCTGGCTTTTGCGGTCACCAGTCATGCGCAGATCTTGGAGAAAAAATCTCTCAACCTCGACGGGGCAAAGGAAGCAATCGTTGCCGCAGTTGATTACGCCAAAAAAAATAATGCGCCCGGTGGAGTCATCGCAATCGTCGATGAAGGCGGCAATTTGATGGCGCTCGAACGTCTTGATGGAACCTTCGCGATGGGAGCAACCATCTCGATTGGCAAAGCGCGCACTGCAGTTCTGTTCAAGAAACCGACGCGCTTTTTTGAGGAATTAATTAACAAAGGCCGAACCGCCATGACCGCGGTTGATGGATTTACGCCGCTGATCGGCGGAATTCCAATCATCATCGACAGCCAAGTCGTAGGCGGCATTGGCGTAAGCGGCGCGGCAAGCGCAAATCAGGACGAAGAACTTGCGCTCGCAGGCGCGAATGCGCTCATGGGGGGACAGACGAAGATCGACGCTGCGGCGATTTCGAAGGAGAAGCCCGGATCTGCAATGGCGGCGGCAACTGCGCATGCCGCGACTTTCATCGATGCCAAGACCGTCTCGGCTGCCTTTGCCAAGGGTATGCCGCTGCTAGAAACCGCTGGCTACAAAGTGCACGCCAGTCGGCGGGTTGAACCCGGGCAAGCTGAAATTCACACGCTCGACACGGACGTCATTTATGTCGTCGACGGATCGGCCACGCTGGTCACCGGTGGAAGAGCCATCGATACCAAACAAATCGCGCCTAACGAAATTCGCGGCACAAAGATCGAAGGTGGCGAAGAACACCAGATCACGAAAGGTGAAGTGATTGTCATTCCCAATGGGGTTCCGCATCAGTTCACGGCTGTGACCGGTGAATTGCACTATTTCGTCTGCAAACCAACGGCGCTAGCAGAAACACATCTGACTGCGCGCTAAACCTCTGTCACGATAATGCCGCTATCGATCGATCTTTCACTCGTGCGCGCGTGGGCAATCCAATTCAATCGCGCGCATCACGAGGCGTCCATCAACGCATCCATGTGGCGCTTGCGTTTCGCCGCGGTGATCGATCTCGCGACAAAGGAAGGGGTCGATTTGGTCAAGGGTCAGTGGCGTTATAGCGACACGAAAATCATCCAGGTCGATTTCAAAGCTGCCGGCGCTGACAAACAACCAACCGGCAAACCGATTAAGACATACGACTTCGCGCCTCATGCAGGCGGCGCCGACTTCGATGATTCCAAGTGGGAGGCGATCGACCCGACCACCCTCGAAGCTCGGCGTTCCACCGGCCGGCTCTGTTTTAACTGGTATCGGATTAACATCACGATCCCGCCGCGCGTGAACTATGTCGATCTTGAGGGAGCAACCGCGGTTTTTGAGACGTCACTCGACGATTACGCGGAGATTTGGGTGGATGGCGAGATCGCACGCGCGCTTGGACAAAGCGGTGGTTCCGTCATCAAAGGTTGGAACGCCTCCAATCGGTTGATTATCAATCGTAGCGTCCAGCCCGGCCAGAAGATCCAGCTCGCGATTTTTGGTAGCAATGGGCCTCTTTCAAACCCGCCCACCAACTACATCTGGATGCGCGAGGCGAAGCTTGAGTTTTATAAGGGTGGTATCGTGCCGATCGCGATTACGCCGAGCGAAGTAAACGTCGAAGTCATACGCAAAGATCCGGCGATCGACGCGATCGTTCCGCCAAACCCGAAGATTTTCAAACTCGCCGAAGGTTTCAAATTCACCGAGGGCCCGGTGTGGGATCGCAAAGGCGGTTATCTGCTCTTCAGCGATCCCAACAGCAACACAATCTACAAATATTCGCCGGATAGAGACGGCACCCTCACCGTGTTTCGCGAGAAGAGTGGCTACGAAGGCGCGGATATCGCCGAGTACGGTCAGCCTGGCTCGAACGGTTTGACGTTTGATCAACAAAGCCGTCTAACAATTAATCAGCACGGCAACCGTCGCGTCGTGCGGCTCGAGAGCGACGGCATGCTCACCGTTCTCGCCGACAAATTTGAAGGCAAGCGACTCAACAGCCCAAACGATCTCGTCTATCGCAGCGACGGCACGCTTTACTTCACAGATCCGCCATTTGGTTTGCCGAAGTTTTTCAACGATCCGCGCAAAGAACTGCCTTTTAGCGGCGTCTTCGCGGCCAAAGACGGGAAGATCCAACTGGTCAGCAAGGATTTGACCGGGCC
>WNFY01002316.1_pt1 | contig 29242 bp, 26 predicted proteins | sample 5400091 | NCBI WGS metagenome assembly WNFY01 (sample SAMN13153364, study PRJNA577476) | soil metagenome | isolation source: 60 cm soil or saprolite under grassland replicate 1 | place: USA:California | collected 2016-06-15 | reverse complement strand
GCAATAGCCGATCCGGCCGTTAGGACGATAAGCACGCCAAAGGTGAGTAAGATCACAATAAGCGGCAATAACCAGAACTTCTTCCTTTCGCGCAGAAAACCCCAAAGGTCTTTGATGAATTCCATAATTAGTTTTTCCTTTCTACAAATGATAGCGTGAAGAGAGAAGACAAGAACTATTCAGTCTCAAAAATGCAATTCCTTAATAAACATATTTATTCTGATTTTACCGCGTTTTAACAAGAAATCAACAAGGGTCCTGCATAGAATCGATGATATATGGGTATTGAATTCATTTTCACAGGGAAGACATCGGATAAGTGGTTAGATGATGTTTGCCGCCATTACCTTAACCGCATAAAGCATTATGTAAAAGCAGAAGTTAAAATCATCAATATTTCTTCCTCCGCACTTGCCGCTGATGCACAACGACAGAAGGAAGCTGCTGCGATTTTGGAGAAAGTAACTGATCGTGATTTATTGATACTGCTGGATGATAAAGGCAGGCAGTTCAGCAGCGAAGAATTTGCCGTTCAACTGAACAAGCTTTTTAACAGCGGCAAATCCAAAGTAGTGATGGTTAACCGGCGGTGCATATGGCTTTGACGAGAGCCTTCAGAAAAGAGCTTTCATGAAGCTCTCACATTCTAAAATGACATTTACCCACCAGATGGTAAGAATGATATTGCTTGAACAGGTTTACAGGGCATTGACTATTTTAAAGAACGAAAAATATCATCACTGACCACCGGAAAAACTTTTTACCCAAACCGAATCAACAGCCTGAAGCAAATTGTCTGCAACAACTTCACCTCCCAATCGTGATAAATGAAGGTAATCAATAAACAGTTGCTTTCCTTTATAGGCAGGATCATTAAACGGAATAACCATATTAATAAAAGGAACCTGGTATTGGCCCGTAAGGTCAGTAAGTTCCTGCAGAACTGTCGGATATAAAACCTGGTAATTTTTATTTATCCTATTTTCCTTGTAAAAGCTTTTTTCCTGTATGGAATGCATACTGCTGTCACGAAGCACCAGCATCGGTTGTAAGCAAATGACAGGCTGAATGTTATTCGTCTTTAAAATATTAATGTTAGTTTCAATGGCGCGCAGGAAGGATTTGCGCGCAATTATTTTATGTCCAGCAATAGCACTATCAGGATCTGAATAGTTAATTATAGGTCTTACATAATTTGAGCGCCTGACTGCATCGTTAGTTAATCGCCATGCATAATATCCCCTTGCAAAGCCGCTAAACCTGCTTAACCATAAAAAGAAATAATCGAACCATCCGCCAACTGAGGCAGTCTGCAGCCTACTTTTCCAGAACTGGTAAATGTCTTCGCCCCAATAATCATAATCCGGATTATTAAAATAATGGTCATTAGCGCCGTCAAGAAATATGATCATGTCAGGATGGTAATCAAGCAGCTCGCTTAATATATATGTAGTATGCTGGAATACCTGGTCGGCGGTAACCGCGGCATTAATAATTTCAATGTTATGATCAGGATGCAGTTGTTTTAATTTTCTTTCAAGGTAAGCATCAATAGTCTGATCTTCGTATATATGAACAACCGGATAAGGCGCGCCTGATGAAATACCATGAGCAGCCGATCCTCCCATAAGAAAAACGCGGAATGTGTTCTGCTGTTTTTTCTTGGTAACATCCGCTGCTCTTCTGAACCCTTGCCTGTTGATAATGATCCAGTCTTTCTTTCCATTACCTTCATGGAATCCGGGAACGTGTTCATAAATACGGTATGAATTAAAACGGAACTTCTGCTCAGAGGATTTTTGTAACACCTTTGACAGATAAACTCGCCCGAAAATTTCTAACGCAATCAAGGTGAAAACAAATAAAAAAAGAAAATAATACAGGTTTTGCCGCGTTAGTATTTTTTTCATTGGCGATAAAGTTGTGCGCTGCAAAATAAACAATATTTATGCGCACTTTTTGTCATGCCTGTTCATTAATGCTGTATCTTTTTTCAGGAGCTTTGAAGTCAATAATCGGAAGCCTTTTATCTGCTTGTATACTTATTTAACATGTCCATATCTATCAGAAATTGACCTGATCATCCCGGCGTTATTTCTGCTTCTTATTTTTTTATTGAATGGCGCAGGTACAGGAGAAAAAAGGAGACCGCACCGTATTACAAATATTACCTCCCTGGCCTGTTTATAAAGTTTTTTGCCGGCATAGGCGTTGGCCTGATCTATGCCTTGTATTACAGCGGTGGCGATACGCTGAATTATTTCTGTGACTGTACCTGCATCACTAAAAGTAACTGATAATTCCCGAAAGGCAGATAATAAGTAACAACCAAAGCTTTGGTTTTTGGATTCATCGTTTGCTTTTTCTTAATACGGTTTCTCTATGTCTTTCCCAGTGAAAATATGATTTCTAATGACCATTACCGAATTTTCGCCAGACTTGAAGTCTTTCAGTTTCAGGGAATCAATCCCCAGAAGTTTCCGCGCCAGGCCAATCGGGGTCACCACGCCAAAGAAAACCAGCGTTAAAAGGATTTTGGAGACCACTGTGCCCAACAGATGGGAGAGACCCAGCCACAAAACGGCCACCGGCCGATAAAGCTGCGGAAACGTCATGTCTACCATGAGAGCGACGATCGCTATGGTAACAAGAGTTTCCCGTTTGAAAGCGGCGCTGAAGAGCAAAAGTAAAAGCACCATGGCCATGCCGGTGTCTTTGCTTTGCTCTTTTGTGATGGGCCGCTTAAACAATTCGGCGACGATTTTTTTCATGCAAATTCCATATTGACCGATGACGCCCCTCCAACCCTTCTAGTTCATCTCGATCAGTTCCCGTTGGATGAGTTCCAGCGCAAGCATTCGATGTACCTCGGAAGTAAAATTGCCGCCATGCGACATGGCTTTTGACCGGGGTTCTCGAGATAGGTGTGGATTCTAATCACGCCCAGAATGTTTAATGACAAATGTCGCCAGTTGTTGAGCCACAACGGCGTGACCTTCTTTGCTGAAGTGGCCATCGGCAGGAATATAAAGTTCCTTCGCATTGTTTTGAATGAGGATTGGGCGGAGGTCCAAATACGGGATTTTGAACTCTTCACATATTTCAGATATAATTCGCTGTGGTTTTGCGGGGTCCTTTAGGTAACTTGCAACCGCTTTATTCCCGGCATACGTTCCTCTTAACATGTGATCGTACACATCCGGATAAACTTGAAACGGCGAAGGGATCACACTCACTAGAAGCACCGCATTGTTTCTATAAGCTTCCTCGCGAATTTCCTTGATCAGGGCCTTCATAAGCGGCACTCCGGGCTCGGATGTTTCGTCCACGTACCAGCCATATATCAGACTTGGCATTCGCGGTAATTTCGGTTGAATTCCAAATCTACGTAGAACATTAACAAATCTCGGCATCGTTTGAAGGAGTATTTTGAGTCTGCTATTTACGACTTCCACTGTGTAAAACCTCGATGTCGGCCGCGGTACAAAAGTGCTGGAGTACTTCTTCTGGGGATCATGCGTGCGTTTGAGAGTACCATCCTCCCCCAATTCAAAACCGGGTTGCGCTGGCGTCTTCGCCGTAGAGCCATACTCGCCCAGCCGCAGATTATCGAGTATATCATTAACGGAAATCATGAGCACATATACATCGCCAACAACTTTCTTGCCCGTCAACTCCTTCATGAACAGCATTTCCTGCGCAGTGCCGTAGCCCCGTACTCCGGCGTTGATAACTTCATAATGGCCGCTTCCACTCAAGATGTTCTCCAGTATCACGGGGAACGTATTCTCGTTTGGCACTGCCATCGCCAAGGTGAAGGAGTCGCCGAGAATAACAATTCGTTTCGTATCACTGGCTGCCCTGGCGCTGACAGGCCTGTTCCGTAGACTATATTCATTTATGGAAACCTGATGATGCTTGAATGTGTAGCTGGGCTTAACCGAATAGGAGCCGGGTCTCAGTCTCCACCCAAGCGTAGGATCAAATGTCGTAATTGAAATGCGGTTCTCCGTGGACTGGTAATACCTCGCCAAACCAAATTCTAACAACGCAAAGCAAACGACGATAGTAAGCCCAATCATTATCAAATAGAAACTTAAGAGTTTAAGTTTCGAGATGTGTTTCTCTTTTACCTTATTCATAACAATCTACGCTTTCGTAAACTCAACAAAGCGTTCTCCAGCTTCCGCCAAAGCAATCTCCTGAGGCGGCGGATGAAGGTTCAGCGTTATTGCGATATTGCCTTTGTTGGTTAAAAGGACGTAATCAGGCTGGAGTACATCGACAACGCCCAACGTTCTTTCCGCACCAGAATGCCTCAGAACTTTTGCGATGACTTATCGTAAGAAGGCACTAGATCGAATGCAGTTTGTCTGGGGGATAGGATTGATTTCGTAATTCCAGAGGGTCTATCGTTGAAATGGAGCGAAAAGGAAGGTCAAGGTTTTCAGATCCTCCGTCTTCTTCCTTCCATCCCCGTGTGCTGTCCTGTAGCTTTCTCCCTTCAACCGAAGACGGGAGCCGAGAACGATTGCGTCGAGATCAGAACCGCAGCCCTCGCGCGATAATATTTCGCTGAATTTCCGACGTTCCCGAGTAGAGCGTGCTCCCTACCGAGTCGCGCATTTCACGTTCGAATTCGAGTTCAGTCAGGAACCCTGCGCCTCCGTGTACCTGGATCGCGTCGAGGCAGGATTTCACGAATGATTCGGAGACATACAACTTGGCCATGGCAGCATCCATCTCGGCTGATTTGTTATTCTGCATTAACGAGCCCACTTTGTACGTCAGCAGTCGGGCTGTTTCGTAGCGAAGCTTCATATCAACGATGCGGTTGGCCACTGACTGGAACTTGCCGATGGGCTGGCCGAATTGCTTGCGCCGCCGTACGTGTTCGATGCAGCGCTCGAGTTGGCGCCGCATCGTTCCCAGGCAGGTCGCCAGGATACAGGCTCGCTCCCAAGCCATCGAGCAGTTGAAGACCTCAACCCCGCGACCTTCCCGCCCGAGCAAGGCTGTTCCTGGCACGCGGCAGTCTTCAAGTAGGACCTCGGCCATCAGCGCTGTGCGCAGTCCCATCTTATCTTTCTTTTTTCCGACGCTAAGTCCCTCTGTGCCTTTCTCGACGATCAACGCGCAGATACCTGCGGCGCGGAGCTGCGGATCAAGGGTCGCATAGATCGTGAAGAGATCTGTGACCGGAGCATTCGTTACAAAAATTTTCCTGCGGTTCAGAACGTAGTCACTGCCATCTTTCCTGACATGGGTCTGCATCGAAAAAATATCCGACCCTGCGCTTGGCTCGCTGGCTCCGTTGGCGCCGATCAGACTTCCGTCGCACAAGCCGGGCAGGTATCTTTTCTTTTGCTGTTCCGTGCCGTATTTCAGTAGCGGGATCGAATTAGTCCACATGTGAGCATTAATGGAGAACAGCAGTCCTTGATCGGAGCCGCCATAACCCAGGCCTTCCATAATTGCGATGATAGTAATCGGGTCCGCGTCCCCGGCTGCCGTAATCTGTTGGGATCGGCATTCCTTGCACTGTGAAAGCAGCGCATTTTTTCCAGCCATCATGCGAGAAGACCTGTTGAGCGTCGCGCTCAATCATATTACTGTCGAGCTCTTGACGAGCGAACTCGATTGCTGCCTTTTGCAAGGTCTGTTGTTCAGGTGTCACTTCAAAATTCATGGCATGATTTGATCGTGTGAGCATGACTGACTCTGAACCGAGAAGGTCGGCGGTTATTTCGCCGATCTCGCATGAGGCCATCTTGCCGTCGGCTGACCCATCTCATTTCATATTTTTGAGCTTCTGATAATCAATCTTGTCCGTCGAAGTTTTCGGGAGCGACTCAAGAGAGCAGAAGAGGTCGGGAACCATATAGAGCGGCAGATTCTCGGAACAGAATTTCTTTAGCTCGATGATCGACAACTTCGATCCGTTGCGTGTACTGGTGAAGGCCTTGATCGGCACACCATCGTCATCGGGAAACGCTAATACCGCCGCCTCTTTGATGGCCGGGTGCCGATACAACGCCACCTCGATCTCACCCAATTCAATCCGATATCCGCGCTTCTTGATCATGCGGTCGTGTCGCCCTAGGAATTTGTAGTTGCCGTCTGGAAGTTCGACGACGATGTCGCCAGTCCGATACCAGCGGGCGTCGCGCCGGGACGGGAACGCCTTGGCGGTGTTTTCCGGTAGGTTCCAGTACCCTTCCATTACACTAGGTCCAGCGATACAAAGCTCTCCCTCGACTCCGCGCCCCATCTCGGTCCCGGCTTCATTGACCACGAGCGGCTCGCAGTACGGACACGCTTTGCCAATGGGAACCGGTTCAGTTGGAGACTCGGGAATCATGGGCGGCACCTCGTAGAACGTGCAGACGTTGGTCTCCGTTGGACCGTACAAATTGAAATACCGAGGATGCAGCCACAAAGACTTCAATAGTTTCAGATATTTGATCGGAAAGACTTCGCCGGCGAACAACACAAGCCTGAGCGAGGAATAATCGTGCTGATCCAGTTTTCCGAACTGTGCCAGGAGGCTCAAGATCGATGGAGCCGAGTACCACACGGTAATCTTCTTCTCAGCAATCCACGGTGCCAGCCGAGCAGGGTCCTTACCCAGTTGCTCCTCAACCAGCACGAGTGTAGCACCGTGTTTAAGCGAGACATAAATGTCAAGAATCGACAGATCGAAATGAAATGGAGCATGGGAAGAAAACCGATCATATTCGTTGGGTTGAAATACCTCGGAGCACCAGTCGATAAAGCAGGCGGCATTGCCGTGCGACAGCATGACACCTTTCGGCCGGCCGGTTGAACCTGAAGTGTAGAGGATATACGCCAGACGCGATGAGTCGGGAAGCGCGCTGGGCGCCGAAAAGGCCAGGCTGACCGCGTCCAGCCGGTCGAGAGTTTTGGCAAGCGGAACTCCAGCTCCGATCCCCTCGAGGACAACCATTTCGGGAGCAAAGCCGGCTTGGCTGAACTCTAAGTGAAGCGCCTCCGCCAGCCGTGCCTCAACGATCACGACCTTGACGGCGCAGTTATGAAAAATAAACGCGTTGCGCTGAGCAGGGGCTGTCGGATCTGCGGGGACGTACGCAGCGCCCGCTTTCATGATCCCGAATATTGAAGCAACTGCGTCGGCGGATTTTCGCATACAGATGCCCACGCGATCGCCAGGCTCAACACGCAGTTGGAGCAAGCGGTCCCGCACTCGATCCGACAGACGGGCCAGCTCACCATAGCGGATATTACCGCTTTCGGCTTCCTCGATCGCGACGTTATCTAGAAACCGTGAAGCGGAAACATCGAGAAGCTCGTGCAATGCTCTGGTAGCCATCATTGTTATCTGACCGTTATAAGGTTGCCACTTACAATATGCTAAACGACTTCAATAGATCCAAGACAGGCTGCTTTCACCCGACAGCTCGATAGAGTTTTTCGCGTCATTCCACGTGTTTCGCGGGTCTTTAGTGGACACAAAGATCGGCGCGCCGCCTTTGGCCCTCGTCCGGTCAAGCTTTCTTCAACATCACAAGCCGGGCGATATCGGATAATGTATTTAGATTCTCCACTACAGCCTCGTGCGGCTCGATGGTGATATCGAATTGATTTTCCAAGAAGGTCACCGCCTTGAGAACTGCGATGGAATCAAGGATTCCGGTAGTCATCAGCGGGGTTGTGTCGGTCAGCGCCGCGGGGTCTTCGCCGGGCAGGTATTCGTTGAGGATGAATGTTTTCACCGTTGTTTTGATATCTTGCGGGTTCATAAAGGATTCCTGTTTTAGAAGCGTCGGCCAGGGGCTCTTCTAATTGGTGTTAGTTATGGTTTTTGCAGGCGGGATTCTCGGTGACTGCTTGGGGGATGTAAAGAGTAGCGGCACAAGGTCGTTGTACAACTTGTCCGCGAGCAGCCGGTGACCAAGCGCAGTAGTGTGATCGTCCCATTTGGCGAGGATCAGTGAACTGCGGTCAGTCACGGAGTCAAATGCTGGAGACAAGTCAACGACTTCCAGGCCGGCAGCTCGGGCAAACCCAAGCATTTTGCTGCGAGTGGACGATTCCAGACCAGAAAAATCGGCTGGGGCCGGACGATACACCACCAGCGGGCGAACTCCGTGCTGCACACACTGTTGTGCGAACCGATTGAGCGACCACTGGCAAAGCTCGTTTGCATATGGTTGCAGGCGGCGCTCAATCATCTCCGCAGGCATTTTTCCGTTGACCTGGCTCCCGCGGACAATCTGTTCCACGATCAGGTGATATTCCGGAGGCGGGTCGATCCCCCGGATAAGGGCCTTTCTCAGGTGTGACGCCAGGTATTGCTCATCTACTGCTGAGACGGAGAGGATCGCAGCGTCAGGTTGAAACTCAAAGCCTTCCTGTTCAAGACGCAGCACCCTCTGAAGAATGCTATCGGCAGCGACAGATAGATTTAGGATTTCGTATCGCGAATAACGCGCGTCAGGAGGCTGTCGATTAAGATGGTCTTCGACGAGATTCTCGTATGTCTGGTCGTCCTTCACTCCAAACCCCATGTCGTGCGAGGCGCCCAATAGCACTATCCGGTATGTGCTCGCCGGTTTGATCTTCTCGTACTCCCGGTCGCGCATCCCCAGCCGATTCGATGTGACGGGCGCGGTTCCTAAAACGGTCGATATCGACGGAACAATTTCTCTTAGCAAAAAGTCAGACCGCTCCCGGAAGAAACCTGCGTCTATACCTTGGGCCCATCCTTCAGGCTTTGGGGCATCATGCCACCGCCAGTTATCCATCCGGGCGACGTCGAGCTCCTCGTAGTAGCCGCGACGCTGCTGATTCATATCGCGCGCGTTCAACTCATCGTTATGGACCCGCGCTATCAGGCCTTTGGTCGCTGGCATTGTCCAAGTAGCGACTGTCGGCCCAGCCAAGAGACATATGGAGCCAACCGTAACTGCAACCGCTGGGCGCCAGAAGTGAAATGGCCGGCGAGCTGCCGTTGTGCTTCGGCCCTCCGACGTTTCGCGGCTCGATCGTCCCCACAACATGCCGCATACGCACACCATGGTGAAGGCGGCGAGGACAATGGCGATGTCACGCCAAGTTGGTTTGGAGGCGGCATCTATCAACGTCTGAAACTCGGCCCATGATTGACATGTCCAAAAACTCCAGAGGATGCACATCAAACAAAACACCGCCCCGGCTTCTAATCCAAGGATGAACCGCTGGCGCAAAGTGACCCGCGAGGGGGTGAGATTTCGCTTCCGACCCCGAGTAGTCTCGTAAATCGCAGTGATCAACACAAGCACGGCGAGAATCATCCAGAAGGAGAGGTCCTTCCAGTTGAATAAAGGCTTACCCCGAATCCAGAACCATTGCCAGGAGTGCAGCAGCCAGGTGGCGAGAAAGGTCGCCAGCGTCGCCACCGACATCGCACGGAGAGTCCCGATCTTCCGCAAGGCGAAATGGGTCGGATAGAAGAAGAGCTTCATCACGAAGTCTTTCCAGTAGATATTAATCCGGCGCCAAAAATCAGTGAAGCTTGTGGCGAGGAAATATAGATGGTGTGTTTCAGGAAGATTGAAACCAAACATAAGCAACAAACCCACGATCAGGTGGAAAGTTCCCGAGACACGCAGGTAGAGCAGGTACATTCCCAGCATGCATCCGGCTACGTCGAGGGCAGATGACAGCTTGTAAATGTCCAGCGGCGCAAACTGATAGACTATTCGATACAACAGTAGCTGGACTACGCCGCGAAACATCCAGCGAAGCCCATTCTGATAGATAGGGACCCAATCTTCGTTGTAGTAGGTCGAGCAGAAGGTCTTGTAGTCCACGACTGGAAACAGCGGGAAACAAACATTCGGCAACATGAAGAAGTATGATATCGCACGCGCCGGGCTGAAGGGGGCTGTGCGATGCTTCAAGTCATATAGATAGATCATCAATCGGAACATGAACATCGAGCCAAGAATGACCCACATTTCGGCGATATCGGGGAACCACCGGCTGTTGGCCCGCAGCACAGTCAGCCCGGCGCCGGCCACAGCCACAACCGCAACGCGCGCGCCGAAGCGGATCGGAAGGTGACAGATCCCGATTAGGCCCAATCCGATTCCGATTAGTGTTAGACCGGGAAACAAATGGTAGAGAAAGCCATTCGTTGTAATTTTGCCAGTCAGCCAGGCCATTACTACCTGGGGGCCCAGATGCCCGACACCGGTAATCACTGCCAGGAGCGACAGCACGGCGAAGAACGGAAGACGAAATCGCAGTGGCAGCAGATGATGGATCACGAACCCGACAAATGCCAACGCCATCAGTCGGGCTAGCGGCAGGCTCTCCAGCTGCCAATAATCGACGACCATGACAATCAAACCGAATTGCGCAACCACCGCCAAAAATTGTGCTACTTCGGCGACGTGTTGTCGGACAGGGCTTCGGCGCGGAGTCAGCGCTTCGGCAACCATGACTCTTGGTTCAACGCGCCAGTCAGCACTCTGGATTTCATTCGCTTCCATAAAAGAATTTCCTCTTCACAAATATCACTTCACTGTTTCAAGCATTAAACTTATTCTCGTCAATCAACATCCGAACTCAAGGCCATGACAGCTTCGCGCGAGCGCGCACATCAGCAAATTCCGCGATCGCCAGTCCGCGAGTCCGGCCAGAGCTATCCGAGCGTTGCTTACACCACTCCATTGTGCTTGCTCGATTTGCAGGCAACAGTTACAGTTGGGTGTACGAAAATATTCATAATTCATTAATTTGTTCCTCAAATGACGAAGCTGGCTAGACGCGAAGCAGAGACTTCTCCAAGGAATACGTCGTCACGATATCCAGCGCAATGCAACACGGCTTACCAGATCTTACCGAACCTTGATCGTCCTTAAAGCTAAAGCGTGCCCTATGTTCTCGGTCATCATACCGACTTACAACCGCGCGAGCTTCATCACCAAAGCCGTTGATAGTATTCTTCGGCAAAGTTTCAACGATTACGAGGTTGTTGTTGTCGACGATGGTTCTACCGATACTACCAGGCAGGCTCTTCAGCAATATGGCAAGAGAATAACGGTCGTCCATCAGGCGAATAGTGGTGTTAGTGCAGCGCGAAATCGAGGGATAGGAAACGCCAAGGGTAAATGGATAGCTTTTCTCGATTCCGACGATGAGTGGAAGGAGAATTATCTGGCTCGCCAATTGGAACACATTAGGTCTAATCCGAATGTCATCGCCTTCATCACCAATGCAATTAATATTCATCCTGGCGGCGTGAGCCATACACATTTCAAGAACACGATATTGAAAAGATTCGGCGTGCGCACTTTTGTCCGAATCAAACGCCCATTTCGTGCAATCATGAATCATCCTCACTGGTATCTGCAAGCTTTCGTAGCGCGGCGCGATGCGCTACTCGGAGCAGGATTGTTCGATAGCCAGCTGACGATTGCCGAAGATCTCGATCTGATCGCGCGACTATCGTTAGAAGGTCCGTTCGGGTTTCTTAATGAGGTGCTAGTGGAAATACATAGACGGACAGAATCAATCAGCAACTTGGCAGCGCAAAGGGAGCTCGAAGCCATGAGAGCATCAGCCCTCTTCGAAGTCGTCTATGACAAACTCAGTGGCGATAAACGCCTTCGATTCTTCGAGCGCCTTCAACTGGCAAAAGCGAGGAGTGCGAACGAACGTTGGCGCGGTAATCTGCTGCTCGTTAGTAACGATGTAAAGCAAGCGCGCGGCAGCTACTGGAGAGCGCTGATCACCTATCCATCGCTCCGTTCCATAACGAGATATCTGATTTCTTTTCTGCCGCGCCAGATCTCCGCCAGAACAATTGGAGCTCGAGCAACGAAATTTTGCTAACAGAAGCACGCGTTCAAAAAGGCAACGCCTTCGGGTCCCCAATTTGGGCCGATGCCTTTGCGTCGAAGTTGTTTGCGTCGTCGCCAAATAACATTGTCCACTCGGGGAACCTCCGACCCAGGATCTCCTCTAGCCTTGCAACCTGCTCTTTTTGGATCGGCTTGAGAAATTCTATCACCTCATCGACCGAAGAAGAATTCCGGTCGATGAATTCATAAGCTTGTAGTCGGCGTTTTGCCGCTGAGAACATCCGCGATGGTATCAGTGGCTTCAACGCGCGGCCTACCTGGTTCAGAAGCCCCGTTTTCGGCAAGACAATGATTTGTGGCGTGACGTTCTCTCTCTGGTCGAGGTTTGGAGGCACAAACGACGCGTCTACTCCCAACCAATGAAACAATTTTTGCATGGCAGGCACCGTGTTTTTCGACAGTTCCTCAAACGTTAGAGTAGCAATGTTATCACCCCCGAACAATCTTATGTATGGTGAGAGTTGTATAGCATAGTTGCTGGTGTCCGTGTAACGCGGATCTTCGCGAACGGCCGTTAGCATATCACGTCGCTCTCCGCAGAACCGCACTAGAAACCAGTATTGACTGATGGTCCGCTCGATGGGATCGCGCATAATATAGATGAAACGGGCTTCGGGATTGAACTTTGCGATGCGCTCTGGTACGCCCGGAAAATGAGGGATTCTCGAGTATACGGTGCTTGATTCTCCGATTACTGATTCGCTTTCGGCCGCGGCGAAAAGCTTTAGGTACCAGTCTTCTCCCCGCGACCAAACTGTTTCTTTCGCGAAAAACTCAGGTTCCTTTTCCGGGCACATAAATATCTGTGGGTGACTTCCCAGGTAAGCATGCAACGACGTTGTGCCCGATTTCATGGCGCCGATTAAGAACAAATTGGGACGACGTTTACTCACTTAACACGCGCCGATCCAATGTTCGCTATGGTCACTTTCATCCGCCTTGAAGTAGCATCGAGACGCTTGAGCCAATTAGAAGCGGACGAGCGCTTCAGGGAGCATTTGAGCTTTGTCGAAAATAACACTACCTCACCTTCGCGCACTCTGTCGGAGGGACGCTATCGCTACGTAAATTGGCAATCTGCTGGTCTTAAGAAGCATTATACAGCCTAGATATGCACCTACAAACACCAGCCCGCACAAACTTAGTGCGATGACGGGCGCAATGTTTGGAACTAACTCTCGCCTGAAGGCGAATGCAGCTAATCCAGCAACGCAGGAGGGCCAGAAAGCTGACCAAAAACAGAGTGCGATCTGAGAAGGCTTGACTGGGCTACCAAGAGTTGAGTACCAGATATACCCGCAAATGACAACAGGAAAAGTTACGCTGAAGCTTGCTGCAACGCCATTTATCCCCCACTTTATCCCAAGTAAAAAGCCGATCACACACACTGGAGCCGATATCAAAGCGTAGTGCAATTGCCTCCGAGTTCGTCCTAAAGATTGGCAAATCCAGCTGGGTGCGAGTGCTATTCCACCGGCCGCTGCTGCAGGCGCCAACAGCTGAAAAATGGGAACAACTGGTAACCATTGGTGACCCAACAGAACCAAAACTATGTCCCGAGCCAGGAAAAACGAAAAAGCAACGACGGGGACACTAATAAGAGCCATCGCTCCTACAGTACGCAGTAACAGCTTGGCGTATTCCGAAGGCCTATCCTGCAGGCGGCTCAAGGCTGGTAGCAAGACAGCGGCCATCGGGATGCTGATTTGACTAATCGGTAATTGCAGGAGCCCGTATCCTTTGGAGTAAATTCCGAGCGCGGAAGAACCCAGCACGCGCCCGATCAAAATATTGTCGAAGTTACGTGTAAAGTAGTTGAGAAGAGCAAAAGCGGTCAAATTGCCACCAAAGGCAAGCATCGGGCGAGCTCCGACTCTTCGCTTGAATGCACCGGGCCTCCAATCGCACTGAGTCCACACTAAAGCAAAGGTGGCAGCGCTGCTACCGACGCGCACCCCGACGAGCGACCAATAGCCGAAGTCCAACCACGCCATTGCTATTCCAGCAGCGATGCCAAATGCCATCGCAACGCAGTCGATCATGGTGATCACTTTGAACCGCATCTGACGGCGCAACAGCGCCCGATGTTGCACCGTCAGACCGGTGAGAGCCAAAATCGGAGATAGTGCCAAAGTTACGCGGATCAGACGCGGCTCATGGTAAAACCCAGCGATGACTGGCGCCAATATCGCCACAAAGATCGCCGCACCCAAACTGAGCGCGCAATTGACCCAAAAAAGCATCGAGACCTGAGCATGCGTAATCTCTGAGCGTTGGACGGTGGCGTTCGAAAGTCCCAAATCCGTCCACATTGCTATCAAAAGTATGATTACGCTTACCATGGCGACCAATCCGAAGTCTTCCGGCTTCAACAGCCGTGCTAACACCACTGTTGAAATCATCTGCAGAAGAAATTTGACTGCTTGACCGCCCAACGTGACCACACTGCCGCGAAAAGATCTGCCATGTAGATCTTTTAGTAGATGGTCGGTCTGAAAATACCGCTCGCTACCGCGTGCTGGATCATTTTTCGGCATGCTCAAAACATCCTCAGTTCCGAGACTCATGTTCCAGAACCGTGTAACACATCAGCGGATACCAGTTCAGCTCGGTCTCGTAAAAACCGCGATGCAACTGTGCATCGTAGTCTCTGAGTCGATCTCAGTGACAATTCGGTTTTCCAAACGAATCACGGCTTGCAACCGGCGCTCCAGCAATCTTCGCGGCTGCACGTTTGGGTCAACGCGGACGGCATGGTTGAGACTTCGTCCCAAAGCCGCAGTGACTCCAACAACAACATGGGCTCCCAAAACTCTTTCAAGAAGAAGCGGAGTTCGTCGCGCATGACGTTTTCGGTCAAAACATTTGATACTGCGCGGCTGCATGTCATGTCCGATAAATCAGTCCTGGAATGCGCCAGCGGAGCTGTAAGTACCGTCGCGACCAATCACATGTGAAGGAATCATTTACACGGATTTGGCCGGTAAGCCGGATTTTTCAACAGTCGGCATCGACGCTCGGTGAGGTGTTATAATCATTAAGAGATCGTCCCCTTGTCCTATTACGGGCCTCCCAGTCGTAAAAAAGTGGTGGTAAGCAGCAGTCTGGAACTCTTCTGCGCCAGCAGTGACCGCGTATTCATGAACCCAGCCTTCGATTACCAGCATATCGGTGTTGACGCGATGTGTTATGGCAAGAAAACGGTAAGCGTTGATGAAGAGCAGATAGCAGGCGACAAGCGTTGCCGCACCGATAACCATCCAGCCGCGCGACGATAATCCCATCGTTGTCGCCGAGTAAGTAGGTCGGACCATCTTTCTGACTGACCACTGCATACCCTTCATCCCTGCAATTGGCGAGTGGCGTGATGCAGTCCGGCCCTCGGCTTTGAGGTACAGATGCGATAATTCTGCGAACCTGCGTTGTGGGAATGATTGCGTAATAGTTGAGCCAACGCAATTCAATAGCTAACGCGCATTCTTCCGAATCTCAATTGAACCAGTGCGGTGCTAAAAGCCGAGCTGCCCAATGCAAGTGCCTTCTCTGCAGAGCACGTTTCATTCGATCTTTTAAAGCTCTCGGCAATAGCGATCTAATGGGTTTCGTCATGAGCTCCATCTTTCGATCGTGCAAACGCCAAAAAAACCACCCCGCATCTGTGGCCAGGCAATACAAAAGGCCAACGCGTGCAGCCATCCTTTCTGTATCGCCCCCGAAATGTTTGAAATTCGCGTTCAGCCCTTTCGTTAAGAAGTAATTATATTTGGCAAATTTCGGCTCGTATTTCGACGCGATATACAAATAGTACGTCTTCCACGGAGAGTTCGTCAGCAGGTTCGACCAACGGTTTAGGTATTTCCGGTTGTGAGCGGAGCTGAGAGATTCCATTTGGTCACTTATAGGTCTTGTCCCGATAAAGTCAGCAATTTGGCTATGATGCTTCGCAGGGTTTTCTACGTAATCTTCATATGTTAACTCATGTACGTGGGTCAAGTATTGCCTGTCCTGCTCGAAAAGATCGTGGCATCGCAACCAATGTTCGAATAAGCTATGAAGGGAGCTTAAGCTCCACTTCTGCGTAGCCAAGCCCACTGCTACAGGGTGACGCCTGATGACAATGAAGTAGGCGTTAGGGAAAGCTGCCTGGAGAAATCGTGTCATGATCAGATTCCCTGGAGTTTTTTCCACGCAGATGCTCTTGTCTTTATCCCAATGCGAATGCCAACTCCTTCGGAGTTTAGCTATATTTGCCGGCGTCAATAACGCCGACGTCTCCGTCAGGTGTGCGCGTGGATCAAATCCAAACGTGCCAGTACTGCCATACTCGCGATCGGACGGGTAAACATCCTGGAGATATTGCCCTTCGTCCTCAAGTGCGCCAGTGTTTCTGAAACTTGTGCAGTTCTCAAACCTGGCAATATTTCGAGCGAGCACGCTGGTTCCGCTTCGCTGCAGACCGCAAATAAATACATACCGCCGTCCGATATCCTTGCCGTCTTGAATGCTCGTCATTTCCGTTGTGCCCGCAGAGCGTCAAAAAGATGGATCACCACGTGAGACTGAAAGGATGCTGTGTGATAGTTCAGGTGGCTTTCAGACTACGATTTAGCGACACCGCCCGCTCAAAGCGGAAATCTCGGCTGTCCCCTTGCTGAGCGATGCTCTCTTTCGAGCCTGTCTGATTCTGTTTAGGACAAATTCTGGCAGGACTCTTGTAACTCTCTGCTTCATATAGCCCTTGATTCGTACCGTAGAGCGCTGCAAGAGGGCACTGAGATCCGCTCCAAAGCAATACATGAAACCAAAATAGCAGAAACCTTGCTGCCTGCGTCGAGCGCTTCCTCGTTCTCGAAAAAGCCTTTGGTCAACGAGTAGCCGTGCTTGGCAAACTGGGGGTTCATACTTCGTGGCAATATACCGGTAATAACTTTTGAAGAGGGAGTTGTTCAGAAGAGTTGACCAGCGATGGAAATGCTGCTTGCAAGAACCGTGTCATGATCAGATTAGCTGGAGTTTTTTCCACGCAGATGGTCTTGCGTGGATCCCAATGTGAATGCCAACTCTTTCGAGGTTTAGCGACGTTCTCGGGTGTCAACAAATCTGAAATCTCCATCAGTTGTGCGCGGCGATTGAATCCATACCGGCCAGTCCCGCCATACGCGCGATCGGATGGGTAAACATCCTGGAGGTATTGTCCCTCATCCTGGAGTACGCCCGTATTCTTGAAGTCAGTGCAGTTTTCCAGTCTCGCAATGTTGCGGCAGAGAATGCTGGTTCCGCTTCGCTGCAGACCACACACAAAAACATACTTATAGTCTTTGCTGTCATTTTTCACCGTCGTATTTTCTTTCATGGGGTTCCTTTTTAAACATCGGACCGTGCGCCCCCTAAGGTTTGCCAGGAGATGGTCTGTTTTAAAATGCTCTTGATTGTCGTCTTCCTCCTTTCCCCGGACCAGCTGACCCTCCGAACCATTGGATGACATTCCACTGGCCAGCTCCTGAAGATTTCCAACGTTCGTTTTAACTGATGAATCCTTAACCGGTGGACTTTTATCTCGCTGGTCCTATTTGAAGGTTCGACCCTTCCACATGAAACAAGATTTATCCCAAAATCTTATGGCAGCCGACTTGCAGCGGTTATAATATTGACGCGCTCGCTTCGCTGCCTTCCAACCGAAGACTTTTTGCATCCAGGAGTAATTCCACGACAATTGCGGAACCTCCAATCGGCCACCGAGGATTGCAGCTAGCTGTTGCAATTGCTCAACGAAAGCAACTCGCTCTGGGTAGAACCGAAGAAACCGGCTTTGCAAGTAATTTAGACACGCTGCTCGAACCCGCTCACTATCTTCCAAGGAGCGAACATAACCGACGTGTAGTTGCATTGAAAGGAACTGCGATACCAATTTTTTGTCTGATTCATCCTTGCTACTTAAACTGCCAGAAACTGACGCGCGATAGAATACCTTGGCGTTCGGCACAAATCGAATAGCATCGCTCGCTAGCCATTCAACCGGTGAAAGGTCGCACCAGAGCGAGGTGGAAGCGAAGTTGGCTTTATCGATTCGGTAATAGAAGTGTCCCCAGGCAGAGGAAAACAGCATCCGTTCACTTCCGTAGCGATCTGATGCCTCCACCTGCTTGGCTATTTTGCCCGGAGCCAGAAGATCATCGGCGTCCAACCATTGAATGAATTCGCCCTGACTTAGCGCCAAAGCGCAATTCCTCGCTGCCGCAGCACCCTGGTTTTCTTGCGTGACAACGCAAACATTTTTTGAAGCAAACTGTCGTGCGATCGAAGGGGTTCGATCGCGTGAGCCATCATCAACCACAATGATTTCTTTCCTTGGCCAAGTCTGTGCGAGCGCGGACCGGATTGTGTCACCGATCCATGGCTCAGCGTTGTAAGCCGGAATGAGAATAGAGACGAGAGGTCTCATGGAAACAGAAGTCAGAGGTCAGACGTCCAAGGTCAGAAGTCAGAAATCAGACGCCGGAAGTCTCGAGTAAGTCGCGGCAGTTATCATAGCGACTTTGCTCCAGGAATAGCGCTCGTTGGCGTAGGCCTTAATCTCGGCCCGCCGGGTTTCAAGATTGTGGAATAATTCGCTCTTGAAATACTCGTCGATCTTGCTGGCCAGATCGGATGAATCCTGCGGGTTGAACACAAAACCGGTTTGACCTTCAATGATTTCCTCCTTCAGAGATCCGACATCTGCCACAATAGCAGGTATTCCAAAGCTATATCCCAAGAAAAGCACGCCGCTCTGAAACACGCGGGTGTACGGCAGGATCAGAACGTCGGCCGCTTTGAAGAATAATTCCGTCTCTTCGTCTGGAATGCACTCAATCCTCTGAATGACTCGATCACGGATCCCGCTGCGCGCAATCCCCTGGTGGATCTGCTTCCAGTAGCCCTCCGATCCTTTGGGTTTTCCTACGATGATCAGTCGGTAGCTTCGATCTTTATTTGAGAGTTCCGCAAAAGCAGAGATCAAGTATTCCAGTCCTTTGTAAGGCGCAATATTTCCAAAAAACAGCAAGGTCTTATCGCCTCCGCTAATGCCCAGTTGTCGTTTTGCCTCTGCGCTCGATAAGCTGGTGCTTGGAACCGTGTTGTTAATCCCGAATGGAATAACGCTCACCTTGCTTTCGGGAATACGAAAGTCCGAGATAAGTTCCTGTTTCATCCCATTGGTGTGCACCAAGACGTGGTCGCTCAACTTATACTGAATTTTCAGTGAAAGCCGATTGAGCCATGAATCGTTAGAATCCCGTTTACCCGCGTTCACGTTGTGGGCGGTCAAGACTATTTTCTTGCCGAGCAACTTGTAGTAGAGCATCAACAGCGTTCGGTCGAAAAGCTGGAATTTATTGTTCCACAAAATATGGAAGAGCTTCGGTTTTGCTGTGGCTGCATAACCAATGAGTCTCAGGTAATACCTTAATACCCTGCGCACCTTTGCCATCGGACTTGCTTCCGAGCGTTGATCCCCTCGCAAGTTCAGAAAATTCACTTGCGGATTGGTGACCACCTCGGGCACGTTCAGGTCGTCGCTGCCGATAAAATCAACGCGTATTCCCACTGAAGTCATTGCGGCTGCCATGCCGAGCGCGTAAGGCTTATCCCCACCGCCCGTCAGGAGCGCCACATGTGCGGCCGCAGGACCCGCCGCGGCGGGCAAGCTTTGGACGGAGTCCGATCTCTGATCTCTGACTTCTGACCTCTGACCTCTGACCTCTCTCGTAGCCGTAGGCTCTACGGAGCGGGAGGCTGATCTCTGATCTCTGATCTCTGACCTCTGTTCTCTGAGCTGTGTCATTTGACAGTAAGGGGATTGACAGCCGGGACAGCGGCTTCGAGTTGGATCATCACGGCGCTTAACACTTCATCCACGGTGATTGCCGTTGTCGCGCGTTTATCGTATCCACGTTTGTAAAAAAATTCCTCGAGAAGTGGAGAAACAATCTTTCTCTGCACGCCATAGCCGTAGATTTCCCACGGGCTAGTACAGGTAAACAGAGTGACGCATCGCTTATCCGTTCCGAGGGCGAAATGCATTGGCAGACTGTCACCCCCAACCAGACAGCAGTGGTTTCGGACATCGGACAAATGTTCAAGCAATGACGCCCGTTGCGGCAGCACATTTGCGGTTAGACCGTGATTCTCAAGCCGCTGCTTCAGCTCGTCATAATAAGCCCACTTTTTCATCGGCCAGATCGGCCCGGCATCGGCTGCTATGGCAACATCGCCTGATAGCCCGGTCTCGATCGGTTCCGGTAGCAAATATGTCTCGCCGGCGAAGCGAAAGCCAAGACCTTCAAAGACGAGCTCTTGATACGTCTGTCGATTCTGAAATTTTAGCTTGTCTGCTCTCAGCTTCCCGTGAGCACTGATGAGGCTTAGATCAAACCAGCGCTGGGAATTCTCCGTATAGCAAAATGAGCCGTTGGAATCGATGTAGGCGCCGAAGTTCTCGCCGCACCGCACCGTTTTCAGAAACTCTGCAACGTCGAGAGTGTCTTCCAAATTAATGACCAGATCATAATGGTTGTTCGACACTTTCGCGCGTTCTTCCCAGGAAAAGCAGCGTAGATCATAATTCAAACCCTCAAGCAAAACGGTATTTTTAGAAGCCGTTAGCCATGTAACTTGGCCCTTTAGCCGGCTTAGCAACGACGTCGTCCGCACGACGTCACCGGTAGCACCAACCTTGACGATTAAGGTGTTCACATGAATCTGTCGAACTATTAATACAAGGGCTGCTCGGGTGCTTTCCCCGCGGGCAATACGGAAACATCTGATTGCCGCCTCCGCAAGGCGATTATCGCCATTTTATCCTCGTGATCCAATCCTAGCAGCCAGAACCCCAAAGTCGCTGTAATCAAGAATGCTATTCCGCCCAATGGTATAATCACTATAGCCGACGTTAGATAACCAGCTGCGCACCAGGTATCCAATCAGCCCAGCTCCGCCAATTGCGAAAACGCCCTTAAGGTATTTGAGATTGTGGGCTCGCAAACCGAACAGCATATAAACCTGGACGAAAGAAGACACCTTCACGGCGACTGAATAAATTCCCACATCTCTTTCGCTGGCAAAGTGACCTAGCATTATTGTATCCATCTGATTCAAAAGCTGATAACCTATCCCGATAAAAAACACAGGCATTGAAAGGCGCAGATAGTCCCTAAAGATATTGTCTGCGACAGGCTCGACTTTAGGAACCTTTGGATAGCGTCGCATTAGGAATAAGACAAGGCAAAGAACCGCGGCGAGCTGCGCGCGAATGCGGGCCGCAATCGGGCCGTACAGCCCTGGGTGAACGAATCCAATCAGTGCCAGCAAGGCCAAGAAGATTGCTGGAGAAAGGATATTCGCGATTCTCGACGCAAAATCGACGCGTTTGGCCGCTGTAACTGCGCCGGACAGGAACCTAAGCAGGACCAGGACCGGGACCTGTAAACTAAATACACGCAAGACGTTCGTCATTCCTGGGGAATGGAAATAATACGTCGCCAGGGCTGGCGCCCCCAACAGAAGAGCCACGGAAAGAGCCAGCGAAATTGCAATCACCACACGGCTGCTTCGAGCCAGCAGAGCTCTACTGCCGTTTCCTCCATGGGTTTCTAAAACTGGGAGGTAGCGTAGCAATCCCCCATCCAGTCCGAGCAGGCAAAACGTAGTCAGAAGTTGCACGACCACTGAGCCAAGCCGGAACCGCCCGAACCCGGGGGTGCCGAGAAGTCTGCTAAGAAGAATCGCCGAGGCTATCGCTAAAAAGAATGACGCGGCCCTGCTCAGCAACACGACTACAGCTTGTCGACTTACCTTACTCAGTACTGATCCAATAGTTATCGGCAGCATTGACCCAACAGTTGTTGAACCGGCGCTCACAGACTTGGTCTAATCGGTCCGTTAAGAGCTCGCTTCAATTCCGGCAACCGCAGGGCGAGTCGAGGGCCAGGGCACTTCAAATCCAAGCATTTCCTTTAAGCGCCCTGGTTCTTCACGATAATACGCCGAAATGAAATGCTTTGTGGAACACTCGCCTCTTGCTCGAGGCCCACTCAGTTTATCCCTGAACGGTCGCCATCGGAGACGTACGATCTTTGGAGGTGCCGCCAACGCCACCAAAGCCTGACATCAAGACCTACGTGGTAAGCGTCGTAAGCCAATCTTTCCGGAACTGAGAGTACGGCAAGATTTACTTCCCTTAGAATCCGCCAGCTTAGTCGTGCCTTACCCCGAATTGTACGCATCTCGTCCACCCAGCTCGAAACCCGGCCTTCCAGAAGCTCATTCAAGCGTTCGGTGGGCTCCAGCAACCGATCTGCAATGTACCATTGGACCATCTCCGGAATCTCACGGTTGTGCCCAACGAGACTATTGGTTGCATGCACCTTTTCCTTCATGAATTTCGCCGGGAGAGCCCACGGGGTCCCGGCCCCGATATGTCGTAGAACGTCATTGACGTAGTCCTCTGGATCATCGCGAAGCCGATCGAAGAAATCGATATGCAGTGCATCCCGTCCAAACGCATTGGACCAGATTTTTATGGTGCGACGGTAATCCGAAGATAGTCTGTTGCGAGCCCGCTCGACTTGGCGCACAAGGTCAATTGAACTAACTTTGCGGATATCCCTATCGTCTAGATATCCAAATTCGAAGAGCGCTTGAGACCAAACGCGTTCGATAGGGTGGCGCAATGTCAGAATAATACGCAGGTCCGGCAGCAAGTTCGCGATTCGATTAACCTGCCACGCTTTCAGCCAGGCATACGGAGGTGAAATCTCTCCACGGACTGGTTTCGGTTCACCTGCATACCCCGGTTCAAAGTGTGCTTCGTACCAATCCAAATCGTGCTGCAGCATCTCACGCATAAAGAAAAAGTTCATTTCTTTGCGATTGCTCAACCGTATATCTGGATGGCACTTCAACACTTGGTAAAGCCAAGTCGAGCCGCAGCGCATCGAACCGATTCCCACAAAGGTTGGCGGACACCTGTGTACCAAATTGCCCTTCCTAGACAAACTTTTCTCCCATTTTGAAAGTCTTACCAAGAGTAGGTGGGTCTGATGAGGCTAGTGTTCGAATTAAAGCCGGACAGCTAGCGTTAGATAAAATCGCGGACCCTCTGCTTCTGCTCCAGAAAATCGGCCGATGCAATGACGATTCCGACGCCGACGACCTCCTTATAGAGCGAAATCACCACGCCCAGTGATAATTTCGTCCTAGAAGCCCATTAAACACTCGCCGGTCCAAAATGATCACAATAGCGCGCCATTCGTTGAAAGGCCTTTTTTTCACAGCAAATGGGGAGACTGTCACCACCAACCAGGCAGCAGTGGTTTCGGACATCGGACAAATGTTCAAGCAATGCTTCAGTTCGTCATAATAAGCCCATTTCTTCATCGGCCAGATCGGCCCGGCATCTGCTATGGCAATATCGCCTGATAGCCCGGTCTCGATTCGGTTCCGGCAGCAAGTATGACTCACCAGCAAAGCGGAAACCCAAGCCGTATTAATAGCGTCGTTCGGAACTACATCCCCGTTGCTCCCAGTTTAATGATCAACACCTTCATCGTAGAGTTATCCACGGAGCGAATTTTCTTGGGTAGCTCCTTGGGCGGACCTGGCTGGAACAGCTATAAGCGAAAGGCCGTTTCCAGCTTAAGGAGAATCCACACAGTCAAAATCTATAACCGTACATCTCTAAATCTCCAGAATACGCAAGCGTGGCTGCCAGCTCCGCAAGGCGAGAGTAGCAAGACCTATAATCGCAATTGGCCCTTTCATCGGTTCGGTTCACCACAGGTATGTCTGCTTTAGAGCCCATTCCTGCTTTTCTGAATACCTCACTTAAATCCGCCTCAATGCTCTCGTATCGCATCACCACATCCACTCCGCGGGTATGGTCAGCAAACATGGAGGGACGAAATCCTAAGAGCCTCTTGATAAGTTTTCTGTAAGATACTCTGAGCACCCAACGATTAAACGAATGCGCTCGGGCGTATCTCATATTCTTGCCGTATCCGGGAAGACGATTCACCCAGGAAGCGGGATCGCCAAGGAGTGGCTGGTATTTTGAGCGCTGCTTGAAATAAAGCGATACGAGACTATCGAATGGATTGCGAACGGCCGCCACCTTCAGTAGGGACTTGGCTTCTTCCCTAGTTAGAATTCGATGTTTGATGAGATCTGACAGGGTGCTGTGCTTTTTATCGACAAGGATCAGGTCACGTGAGTCCAGGATATCATCAGGAGGGATGAATTCCCCGCCAAAGCGCTCGCAAAGCAGCTCCCCTATTGCTGTACAGGCTGTCCTTGGAGTCATTATAAACAAAAGATTGTATTTTCTACAAATGATCGCCATAAATCGTTATCTCGAGCGGTTAGCTGAGCTTTTGCAGGGTGAGCTGGGTGCCGTTGTATTGCTAATTCGGAGCTGATGCTGCGCGTGATATTGCATGCGCTGGTTGTTCAGGTTGACGAGGAAGGCCATGAAAAAGAAGCCTTTCAACGGCGTCGAGCGTGATTACCGCGTCGATTTCGTGCACGTAATTCCTGTGACCATTTATATGTTCATGAGCCAGGGTTTCGAGAAAACCGGAATTCCAGAAGGCGCTCCGGCGGCTCTGCGCCTCTTTGAGAACCCTCGCGATATAGTCAGCCAGTTCTCGTCTGAACCATCTCCGGTAGTGCAAGAACTTATGCCATCCGAAAAGCCTTGCACCTGAATCAACCAGATCAAAAAGACGATCGAACGAGGACAGCCAGTGCGGCAACCCTTCGGCGTAAAGATAGTCCAGCTTACAAACAGCCTTGGAAAGGATGCGTCTTGGCGCCATGCCTAACCCATTGGCCTTCGCCACTACCCCCATGTCGGTAGGAATGCGGCTCAGGACTTGGCTGTTGCCCTCAACAAGCGACCAAGCTGGAAGAAGTGACCCTCGGAGGCTCTCTGGAGCTCGATAGGCAAGAGCGACAATTTCGTTATCAAGATAAGGGGTCCGGAAGGTGAGTTGCGAACGGCTTGCCGCCGGCGTTCCGAACCGCTTCTGCGGTATCTCACGGAAAGCTGTAAAGGTCACCGGGTGCTGACTGTCCCGGTTCCACTCCTGTGCAAGGGAATTCAGAGACTGGCCCAAGTCCGGATTCACAAGGCGGGGCGAGAGCCCGAGTGGCTTAAACATGGATACTCCTCTCAAGATTTCACCACCGAAAACACCGGTTAGACGTACGGGAGCTAGCTGGCGAGCCTGTCTGTTCAGGAAGATCTCATGAGCACCCAAAGCCCCCAGGCAACCGTCGGTAATGTAAACCGTTCGGTCAGCATACGACGCAAAGTTCGAGAAAAAATCCATGCCTAGGCGGAGAATCTCGTGTTCCAGGCCACATACGTCTGCCACCCGGCCCGCCAATCGAGCATCCAGCGTGTCTTGTTTCTGGCCTGCAAAAGTGTAGCAAACCCGCTTTTCTCCCCCCTTCGGCAGGCAGGCCATAATCATCCGGCTATCTAGGCCGGCGGTCAGAGAAATGCCGATCCTTGATTCCGATTCAAAATATCTTGGCAAGACTCTTTTGAATGTTTCTTGAAGCTCAGCCCCGAAGGACTCGGCTGGAAGAATGGGTTGAGACTCCCAGGTTTCCGGAGAAAAATATCTCTTCTTCTGACACTTTCCGTTTTCAAACGACCACACCGATGCTTCGGGAAGCAACTGAACGCCTCGAAATAAAGTCCGCTGCCCCAACGTGCAACCAAATGTCAAAAACTGAGCGACGCCTTCTTGATCGAACTCCCTTAGCTCGGGCGAAACTCGAAGCAGCGCTTTGGCCTCGCTTGCAAAGAGAATGGCATCCTCCATCTCATACCAGTAAATTCGTTCAACACCATAGCGATCATTAAAGAGAAATGTCTTGCCTTGTCTCGTGTCGATTAGAAGCCCGCTAAACAAACCGTTTAGTTTTTCAAAGAAGCGATCGCCTTCTTCTTCATAGAGATGGACGAGCCAATTGCCGGCTGCCTGCCCAAGTTCATGTCCTCCTTGCCTGAGGTCAGTCCGCGTTTCGGGATCCACGAAGCACTCGCCTGACAAGAGAAGCACAACATCTCTTCGCTCATTGAAGAAAGGCTGCCCGGCGCCTAAGGAATTTTCGTGGGCCACCCAACCCGCGTAAATCCCCATCTCGGGCACCGAGTACATGCCCGAATCATAGAAAGACTCGTGTTCCATGGAACTCGCCATGGATTTCACGAGACTCTGACATTCTTCTGGCGGTCTCTGGCTGGCTATTGCAACGATGCCAGGCATGAGGTCAGAAGTCGGACGTCAGACGTCGGAAGTCAGAAGGCTTTACCAAAGATAAACTCTGCATGTAGCGCATCGAATTTTTGGCATCCCATGCACGTGATGTAAGAGGCACTACCCTCCAAAAAACGGGCTAACAATTTTGCGGGCATAGCATTTTGGGCGGCGGAAGATCCGGCTTCGGACCTCTCCGTACCGCCCAACAGAGAACCTGGGTAACGGTCTGCGCCTTCACGTCCCACGTAAAGTTTTCTCGCGCATAGGACATACCCCGCTGCTGCAACCGGTCAACGAGACCTCGATCGCGTGCGAGGTCAGCCAGAACCTTTTCGATCTGACACACGACATCGCTTTCGTTGGTGAGAGACACTTTGTAGCCAACTTCCGGATGAACAGTATCCCCGGGTCCGCCGAAGTCCACGACGATCGGTACAGCACCCATCGCTAGGGCTTCAACGACCACAGCGCCTCCAAATTCGTGAATTGATGGAAAGATCATAACATCCGCCGCCCGCAAGCGCTGCATGGTTTCACCATGGCGTAGCTTCCCACAAAATGAGACAACTTTCTCTATTGCAAGGGATTTCGTGAGTTGCTCAAGGTGGTCCCGCTCCGGGCCGTCGCCGACGATGGTGAAGCGGGCCAGGTCCCTTTGCAAAAGGGGAACGGCCGCCCGCAACGCGAGGTCGCAAGCTTTGTAAGGGACGAGCCCACCGACGAAGATCAGTTCAAGCTTTTCCTCGCGCCGCGAGTTGCGTGGTGCACCGGCGAGAAGGGAGCGGCTGATGCCGTTCTCTGGGACAAAGAAAAGCTTCTCGCGATAGGCTGCGAACTCGGCATAAGTTTGCGAGGAGCCTGCGATGATGGCCGCCGCATTGTGATAAGTAGACCGAGCGAAAGGCATGAGACGATACAAATTCCTCAGGTTGGAAATCCACTCCTTCTGCCTTTCGGCCTGGCTGAAACCTGGCGGCCACGGCAGGCCACCGTTGATCGGTCCGATTACGAAGGGCATGGGACCTCGACGGAGGAAGAATGCGAAAGGACTTGGCAAAACCGAGGTGATCGGCGCAAGACGTAGCACCACATCGAAGTCGCCCGCCATGATTCGCGTCCGCATGTGCCGCCAGGCGCGCCATTCAAACGCCAGACAAAAGATGTAGTTGAAGCCCGTCAAAACCTGGCTGCGGTAATTATTCTTAAAGATCCAACGTAAACTCCAGGCATAGATGCGATCGAGCCACAGGAGACTAATGGCCTCGATGGCATGAAAAGGGGCCTGCTTGCGGCGCAGGGCCGCCTCGTCGCCACGACGAATGACCAAGGTCACAGCATGGAGCCGAGCTAGGGCTTCGCTATGGGAGTAGCCCTCGAGAGAGGTGCTAATTCCGGCAGGGTTACTGCCCGGAGCTAGGAGTAAAATACGGAGCATAATCACCGGATGGTCCCACGAAACTTGGAGCACCTGCCCAGCATGCGAGATTCCCAGATCCGGGTCGGGGATTCTATCATTGGAGGCCGCTTCAATTGTCGTAAAATAGCCTGAGGGTTAGAGCTTCCCACGGCTATTATAAAATATTCACGATTATTTCACCATCACCCCAAGGTGCATTCGTTGGCCGGCCGCCAACCCAGGTCGTACCAGCGTCTTCTCAGTTGCTTCAGCGGACCGCTAATTCGCTTTGGAACAGCCTTTCTCCAACCACGATGAAGGCCGAGCTTCAAGGCCAGTTTTCCCTTAGGAGTTAGAGGTACGAAATATCTAGGAAGATCAAACTTTTGAAAGCCGTTGCTTCGTTTGAAGTCACCAAGGCTGTCATCAAGCCAATACGCGTAAACAAGATATGGGAACTCTTTCTCGGCGCAGCGTTCCACTGCTTTGGCCAAAAGCGCATTAGTGGGTGCTAGCTCACGATGGGCAATCTTTGAAATAATCTGGCCCAGCGAGGCGTATCTTCCGGCATTGGCCAGCATAATGAATCCCACCAGTTCTTCGCCCAGATATGCACCGAAAATTTCTTCCCTGAACAAGAACCGGCTGAACTCGCGTTTTACTGTTTCAAAATCCTTTCCGTAGTGCAAGTAAGGCCGTCCCTGCCGAATCGGAGTCTCGTTGAAGATCGATGTCATTCCCTGAACGAAGCTATCGTCAAACGTAGCCGGCTTCACAATAATGCCCTTCTTCTTCGCTTTTCTGACCTTGTTTCGGGCGGCTCTCTCAATTTGTTTCTCCCACCAAAAGGAATAGCTCTTGATCGGAAGCGCCGCGATCGAATCCGGCTCCATAGGGTAGGAATATTTTGGTTCCGTGTCCGGCAAACGTTGCCAGAAGGTCAGAATATCCGGGCAATGTTTGGTCCTCTGAAGCGCATTAATAAGTCTTTCGGGGTTCGCCACGTCCTCGAACCATTCTTGCTGGGCCCCGGCGTGGGGCTTCGCGATCCGCAGAACCTTCCCCTCGATCATGATCCTTCTGCCATTAATCTTCATGGTGGTGCCAACGCTCTGCTTTCTCGAGTTGACGCGTAGCGCCTCTTAATCAATCGACTTGGCGGACAGGGGAAGGATTCGAACCTCCGATACGGCCTTTGACCGTATAACGACCCTTGCGGGCCGCTGCTTTCGACCGCTCAGCCACCTGTCCAAAAGAAAATTTAACACCGATAAGCCAATCTTTTCCAATCAATTTGGGATTCACGTCTACCGTCGCGCCACGCACTTCGCAACTTCACCGAGACAAGTCGTATCTTCTAAAGAAAGTCGTCAAGTCAAAGTCAAAATCTACAAAGCAATAGGTTGCTGGAAGCCTCATAATCGACCGATTGTCGGATTTGCATACAACGACGGCCTCATATACGACCAAGTCCCACGCAACCATTGCTCGAGCATGACCAGGCTAAACAGAAGTTTGTGGTTGTCCTGGCGGCCGGACTGGTGACCTTCGAGTAGTCTTCGCACTGGTTTGGGGTTAAGTAAACCAAACATAAGAGAGCTTTCATCCAGGAGCACTTCCTGAAGCTGACCGTTAAGCGATGA
>WNFY01000782.1_pt1 | contig 29246 bp, 27 predicted proteins | sample 5400091 | NCBI WGS metagenome assembly WNFY01 (sample SAMN13153364, study PRJNA577476) | soil metagenome | isolation source: 60 cm soil or saprolite under grassland replicate 1 | place: USA:California | collected 2016-06-15 | reverse complement strand
GCGCTGATCCTGAAGATAAATTATCAAATCCCGTTGTTTACCTGCCCAACAGAAAGGCAACAAGCTTCAACAGTCTTGATGCCATGCATTCTTATAATGTTGCAACAGCAGGCATCTTTTCTGTGCAGCAGGAGTTTGACGATAAATATGCTTTCACCAATCTTGGCTTTATGCAATACATGCTCGACCTGCAACCCAATGAATACAGCGGCGTGGAGATTGCATTACAACCAAATGTAAAACCGGAAGATGCAAAAAAAAATCTGCAGCAAATAATAGGAAGTAAGTTCGCTGTACAAACGCGTTATGAGCAAAATCAAAGTCTTTATACAATTATGCAAATAGAGAAATGGGTGATCTACGGTATACTTTCGCTGATACTTTTGGTGGCAGCATTTAATATGATTGGCGCATTAACCATGCTTGTGCTGGAAAAACAAAAAGATATTGCCGTGCTCAAGGCAATGGGTGCACACGATTCACGCATTCAGCAAATTTTTTTAGGCGAAGGATTGGTGCTGGCCAGTGTTGGCGGTACAGCCGGTACACTCATTGCATTTTTAGTTTGCCTTATTCAATTAAAATATCACTTGCTAAAATTGGGGGGCAATACTTTTATTATTGATTACTATCCCGTGAAAATGTACTTACCCGATTTTTTACTTGTAGCGTTTACGGTATTTACCGTAGCCATTCTTGCTGCATGGATACCCTCACGAAAAGCCGCTGCACAATTGTTTTCGTTAAAGAGTTAATGAAGTTATTATGAATGAAGCTGAAGTAGTTTGGCTGTGTTGGATTCCTTTCGAGTTTCTTCTTTTGTCAGCATTCTGCGAAAAATTTAGCTTCTCAGCTGTGAAAAAGATTTCAACAGCAGCATGGCCTTAATATTGATGGAATTGTTGGGCCGGCAACTTTCAATGCTGTAGAAGTTGCAAATATATTATAACCTAGCATATCTGCCCCTGCATAAGATTGGAAAAAGCTGCAGGTTTAATGCCTGCAGCCTTGCAGCAGTATAGATATTTATTTTATCCCTCAGTTGTTGGCATTGATGAACCTTCTTCTGAACCAGGCATACTAACTGGGGGTTCCTGCATTGATTCTTCAGTGGGCGAAGGTGCAGGAGCAGGTTTCGTAGAAGGAGCTTTTTTAGGCGCTGCTTTCTTTGCTGCCTTTTTTGGAGCGGCTTTTTTTGCTGCGGCTTTTTTTGCAGCAGCCTTTTTAGGTGCTGCTTTTTTTGCAGCCTTCTTTGGGGCGGCCTTTTTAGCTGCTTTCTTTATTGGTGCTTTTTTAGCTGCTTTTTTAGCCGCTTTCTTGGCTGCTTTTTTAGGCGCGGCTTTCTTTTTGGTTGCGGCCTTTTTATTTGCTTTTGCCATGTGTGTGAGTTTTTGATTTTTAGTTAGAAAGACCTGTTAAGATAAAAATGTTTTTGATATAATAGTATCATCAGTCAAAAAAAAATTTTTGTATTTATAAAAATTATTCTTGCTTTTGTTTTAATCGCTTATCAAAATAACAACATCATTACAAAAGAACTTTTATTTTTTATTTAAAGCAAAATTTATGCAGCCCTTTTAATGCCTTTCACTAATTCAAAATCTCCCCAAATGATTTCAGCCAGGCAAAAAATTTTTACGAATATTTTTGGTTATCAAATGGAAATGAAATGGAGTATTCTTTTTTATCAGTATTTTTCATTCAGTAAAAGTAATTAATGCTTTAATATATAACACAACTGTTTTTATTATTCTACTATGAATTTGAATGATTCAAATAAGTTTTATGATTCCTGCTTTTGTATTTTATTAGCATCATGGTTGCGTCGCACTCTTTTACATCCTGGTTTTTATGCAGCTTTCAGAACCTCATCTTTATCCCTGCTCATGTACGAGAAGAGTGAAGCTAAGCTTTCTTTTTTTTATTGATTCATCAAACAGGCTCAACTCCCGCATAAAAAATAATAATTAAGGAATAAGCAATGCAGGAACAATGTGTTTTAATAGTATATCTTTTATTCCTGCCAAATTATATCCCCATAGTAAGCTTGAATCTTAAAACGGATGATTAATTCTATTAGTACCGCACGAAGCCGCTCCAATAGTGCTTTTTAAAAGAAAGAATACATAAGATGCAAAGTCGTAAATACATGTTTTCAGTTTTTTGAAAATTCAGAAAGCATAAGATAAATTTGTTTTTATGAAATTAAATGAAGCAAAACAACAATTTATTCAGAGTTGGGGAATACTGGGCAGCCAGTGGGGTATAAACAGAACTATGGCGCAGGTACATGCTTTGTTATTAATAGCAAGTAAACCTTTAAGCACTGATAATATTATGGAAGAGTTAAGTATCAGTCGGGGCAATGCGAATATGAATATCCGCGATTTAATAAATTGGGGATTAGTAGAAAAAGTGATTATACCAGGGGATAGAAAAGAATATTTTTCAGCAGAAAAGGATATATGGAAAGTTGCTACAAAAATTATGTATCAAAGAAAAAAGCGTGAATTAGACCCGATGCTAAAAGTATTGAATCAATTAAGCGATATAGAAGTTGATAAACGAAATAGTGAAGTAAAGGCATTCACAGAAACGATAGAGAGTATAAAAAAATTTGCAGGTCAGGCAGAAAAAACGATGGATGTAATGATTAAGGCAGAGGAAAACTGGTTCTGGAGCAACTTTTTAAAGATGTTTAAATAAAGTTTGAGTTGTAACGATATGAAACCGTTTCTGACAGCCCAATGGAAAAATCTTGTTATGCTTAATTATGAAATTGAGCCATCCGTTTTATTCCCTTACCTGCCGAAAGGAACAGAGCTTGATTTATGGAATAACAACTGTTATATAAGTCTCGTGGGATTTATGTTTTTGAATACAAGAGTCAGAGGACTATCAATACCATTTTATAGAAATTTTGAAGAATTCAATCTGAGATTCTACGTCCGTTTTAAAGATAAAAATGAATGGAAAAGAGGTGGTTTTTGTAAAAGGGATTATCCCAAAAGAATGATAAGTTTTATCGCCAATACGATGTAGTGTGAGCGGTATTCATTTTTCCCTGTGAAAAATTCATTTATTGAAAACGATGATTTATTTGAAATAAAATATGAATGCTTGATTAACAAAGAATGGAACTTTATTAAAGTTGTTTCAGAAAAATACCCGAATCATATTTTTGAAAATACTGAAGAAGAATTTATTGCAGAGCATTATTGGGGTTATACAAAACTTACAGATACTTAATTTCAGAATACAATGTAATGCATCCTAAATGGAACATACATAAAGTTCTTTCTTATAATATAGCATTTAATGTACCTGCGTTGTATGGAGAACCGTTAAAAAATACATTGTTCATCCCAAATCCGTTTTATGGCGGATGGTTTTGCCGTCATAGTAAACAATAGAAGAATTTTTAAATTTTAAGAACGATGCTATTATTCAAAAGCTAGAACCTTAAACCATTTTACAATGCCATGACAACCTTAACATTCAATTCTTTGCAGATACATTAAATTTGCTGCCCTATGCTTCAGGCGCTCGACATATTAAAAGTTGCTCATCGCAATACAATTGAACCAAGCATGAATTTACTACACATGAAAGAACAGCATATTCCCGGTTCAATTCAGTATGTTATCCGCAGGTATTATCCATATCAGCGATGGACAAGTGACGATACAGGTATGATGGTGTATCATTACAACGAAAAAGATTCCCGCGAAAATTTTCTTGAACTGCGTTTCTGTATAAGCGGCAACAAATATTGCTTTGAAAAAAGTTGTGCTGATTGCAGTGAAATGCCTACTCAAAACTGCAGTGGCAAGCATGAAACAGTAGACGTATTTTCCTTTCATTTTTCTTCCACTTTTTTGCACCAGTTTGTTCATAATGTAAAACTGAGCAACAGAAAAGATGAAGTTCTTGCGTTTAAGCATCCTAATTCTTTTACAAAAATATATTCGGTTTGCAGCCGCAAACGCATCGCATTAGATGCATTGCTTAATCACAGTTACAGTGGAGCAATGGAAAATATTTTTGTAAATGCTAAAGTGCATGAGCTTTTGCTCTACAGCCTTGAATGTTTGGTAGATGAAAAAGAAGAAGGCTTTACATGCAAATTTCTTGCAGATGAATTCGGCCGTGAACGCATTTACCAGGCAAGAGAAATTTTATTACAGCATATCGGTGACCCCATCACCATTAAAGAACTTAGTCGTAAAGTAGCAATGAATGAGTGCTATCTTAAAAAAGGATTTAAAGAAATATTCGGAACAACCATATTTGATTTCTATCAGCAACAGCGCATGGAACATGCCAAGTATCTGTTGTATGAAAAAGGACTAACTGTTACCGATGTTTCTGCTTTACTTGGTTACTCTTCCATTTCGCATTTCTCCGCTGCATTTAAAAAACATACAGGTTTAAAACCTTGTGATCTTCTCAGGTAAAAGTTAGATTAAGGATTGAATAATGAGCAAGGAACATCCGAATTTCAAGTGTTGAAAAAAAATTCGTATTTCCTCATTCCCTGTTCCTTATTCGATATTCTTTTCCTCTTTCCGTAAACCGGGTTTCTAAAACCGTAAATAATACCTTTCGCGTAAGAATACTTTTGCGGCAATTTTAATCTTAGATGAAAAAATTTATTGGCGTATTTGTTATTTTATTTAATTGTTCTGTCCTATTTGCCCAATACCGCACACAAGCCCAACAACTCGTAGTAACTAATGAAGATTCGTTGAATGCCGGTTTAAATAAAAGCAAAACAGTTATTTCCGGTTATGGAAGTGCATTTTATCAAAGAGATTTTAATCCTCAACAATCAAAAGCCACGCTTGAAAGAGTAGTGCTTTTTGTCGGTCACCAGTTCAATCAAAAAATTGCTTTCTTTTCAGAGATGGAGTTAGAAAATGCTGTAGTTGCCGGTGGTGAAGAAGATGAGAAAGGTGAAGTTTCTATGGAACAGGCATTTCTAAAATTTAATCTCAATCCGAAACAATATATCGTTACTGGTTTATTTACGCCAAGAATTGGTTTGCTTAATGAGAATCATTTGCCTGTAAATTTTAATGGTGTTGAAAGGCCAATAGTGGAACAACTTATTATTCCTGCAACATGGAGAGAATTGGGTGTGGGTTTTTATGGTTCCGCAAACCGTCTGCCTTTAAATTACAGTGTTGCTTTATTGAATGGATGCTGGTAAAGATGCACATGGTGGCCCGCTCGCTGCTTCAGGGTTTGGAACGCAATTGCAAGACCAGGCAATTTTTGGAAAACAATCTGAAGTAAATGTAAATATTGCTTATGCTGATAAACCTGTCACTTATCCAGATGGTTCTGTGGTGGTGCTGCGTAATCCTCAGTATACAATAACAAATTCATACAATAGTTTGCCTGCCGGGCATACGCTTTCCCCACGTATGGCGCCTCCTGTTTTTGGTACCGGTTTATTGGAAAATATTCCTGAAAGCACCATTCTTTCCTTTGTAGATGAGAATGATAAAGATCGAGATCGAGATGGAATCAGCGGCAGACCTAATTATGTTTACAATGCATACACGCAAAAAACTGAATTAGGAAGGTTTGGCCTTAAGGCAAATAATCCGAATCTTTTATTGCAGGTGGCAGGTGCCTATAACCAGGACATGGGAATTACCAATTATATTTTTAAAGAAGAGAGCAGTGCAGGTCAATCGCAAACACATGGTTTAAAAGATGATCCTGAACTTGCAGATAGTATTTTAAATGCAGTGGCATTTTATGTGAGAACATTGGCTGTTCCGGCAAGAAGAAATACAACCGATGCCGATATAAAAACCGGCGAAAAATTGTTCAACCAGATTAACTGTAGTGGCTGTCATAAACCAACAGTGCAAACCGGGGTTGATGTTACTTTGCCTTATCTTTCCAATCAGCGTATACATCCCTATACTGATCTGTTATTGCATGATATGGGCGATGCACTTGCCGATAACCGTCCTGATTTTCTTGCAACAGGCAATGAATGGCGCACTACGCCTTTGTGGGGAATTGGTTTGTTTCAAAAAACAAATGGCATTCCTTATTATTTGCATGACGGCCGGGCAAGAACTTTAGAAGAAGCTATAGTATGGCATGGAGGCGAAGCAGAAAAAAGCAAACAAAAATTTATGGAGTTAAATAAAACTGAAAGGGATAAGCTGATAAAGTTTTTAAATTCGCTATAAGAAAAAATTAGATTGCTATTTATTTATTCTAATCACTTTTGTGTGAGACCACCTATCATGCCAAGGATAACCATCAAATGCACTAAAGGCTTCAAAAGGAACAAGTCGGCATAAGCTACGGATTAGTGAGATTTCCGATTCATCCTCTTTTACAACTTTTGTACGTGTAACGAGTTTACCGACAGATCTTCCTCTTGATGCGCCTTCAGAAAAAGTGTAGAAAAAAACATAAAGTATATAAGACACTAGAAAAAGCAATATTTGAAACGATCCCGAATTACCAGGCGTTCCTGTGGATATATAAAATAGAACAAGGAGAAATGTTGTCATTCCATACATCACTACATAAAAAATAATAGTATCAATCAGATAATTTACAAAGCGCTGCGTTGCAGAGGCGTATTCTGCACCAAACGGAAACTCACTTTGTTGGTAAATTGTTTCTGGAGAGATAGTCTTGCTGTTCCATAAAGAGTTTAGGTTTTTACAATTTTAAAATAGAATATTTAAGATAAAACAGTTGGTCAAAATTCAAGCTTAAAATTTTTTAATAAATTTTGTGCTGAATAATGAACAGAATGTACAAGGACCTGCCTGCCGGTAAAGGCAGGTGCGACGCAACAAAAGATTCATTTGTGTAATAAAGCCAAGCCCATAAATAAAATTCATAAATAAAATAAAAGCGATTGTGAGAACACAACCGCTTAACCATAACTAACTGCTTGTTAGTATAAGAGAAAGAAATTTAAAATTCATCACTCAAACCAAATACGGGCTTCCTTGTTTGCCATTTACCTTTTGTAAAGTCAGGAATCTGTTGCAGCGTACCACCTTCAGCAATTGATTTTTCACTCAATGGAGTAATGGCATACCATGTGGCAAGATCATATGCATCTAATGGAAAAGGAACATCTCTTTTAATGCATTCAATAAACGCATTGTCAACAAAAAAATCCATTCCGCCATGCCCCGCACTTTCCGCATCTTTTGCATATCGCTTCCATAAAGGATGATCATATTGCTCCATCCAGTTCTTTGGATTTTCCCATACATCATTTTCCTTACTCTTGCCTTCAAAATATATTTCACCCTCTTCAAATTCTCCGGCATGCCTGTCAATCCATAAGCCATTTGTGCCCTGCACACGAAATCCAAGATTGTATGGCCGGGGCGAAGAAGTATCATGCGTTAAAACTATCGTTTGACCATTTGCAGTTTGTATCTGTGTTGTAACAATATCGCCCTCTTTAAATTTCACTTTTGCATTGGGATGATTTGGACCACCCTTCGGATGATTCACAATATACCTGTGCAAACCCATTGCTTTGGTCGACACAGAAGAAAGTGCCGTAAGCCTGTTGCCATGATTAATATTAATCATTGTTGAAACCGGACCTAACCCATGCGTTGGATACAACTCACCATTACGATTGACATAATGATTGGTTCTCCATTTTGCTTCACTAAAACCCTTATCGCCGAATTCAACTCCTGAATTATATGGGGTAACACCATCATTAAACAACACGCCACGAAGATCATGTTCATAGCCACCCTGCGCATGCAAAATATCACCAAACAATCCCTGCTGAACCATGTTTAATACAGCCATTATATCACGACGGTAGCAAACATTTTCCATCATCATCAATGGCACTTTTGTTTTTTCATGTGTGCCTACAAAATCATGACAGTCCTGCAATTTTATTGCGCCACACACTTCCATGCCCACGATCTTACCTGCATTCATCGCATCAATGCCGTGCGGATGATGCCATTCCCATGGAGAAGCAACTATCACTGCATCAATATCATTGCGCTTTAAAAGATTCTTGTAATCATTGGGACCATTGGTATATTCGGCAGGCGCTTTCTTACCATATTTTGCAACCAGTTTTTGTGCCGAAGCCATCATTCCTTTATCGGGATCAGCCATTGCTACCACTTCTACATCATTGCGTTTAAGCATCTCATCAAGATGTGATTGTCCGCGTAATCCTACTGCGATCATTCCAATGTGCACTGTTGATTTTTTTGGAGATGCAAATGATTTTAAGGGTGTGGATATAACTGAAACGGCTGCACCGGCAATTGCAGAATCTTTAATAAATTTTCTCCGGGTGTAATTCTCAGGCATATTATTTTTTGGAAGCAAACTTATGGAAATGATGTCGTTTTAAATTTACGCAAACGTTTGCTGATTTAAAGATTAAATCTTGGATATCTCGGTTGCCTCTTAATTTTTTTAACCAATGAGCTAAATGAGTCGAATGATAAAAATGATACCAGCAGTAGCATTTATTTCAGTGATGCTGTTTTTTTAAAACAAAAAATTATTTTGATCACCTTCCTACATTTGCAGCTTCATGGGTCAAAAAAAATTGATACGCTTTGAAGAATTAAAAACTTTTCCCAACGTGCTGCAATATCCTGAAGGGATGAAAGGGAACTGGCATTTATTTTTTAAAAATCAAAATCCAATAATTCTTGAACTGGCCTGTGGCAAAGGAGAATATGCAGTTGGCTTAGGTAGATTATATCCGCAAAAAAATTTTATAGGCATTGATATAAAAGGTAATCGGATCTGGCGCGGCGCTAAAACGGCATTGCAGGAAGGGTTAAAGAATGTAGCATTTCTTCGAACACAGATTGACAAGGTTACAGACTATTTTAATACAAATGAAGTAAGTGAAATCTGGATAACTTTTCCTGATCCTCAATTAAGATTATCCAAAATAAAAAAGCGTTTAACACATCCGCGTTTTTTGAGATTATATCAAAAATTTTTGCGGCAGGGCGGATTGGTTCATTTAAAAACTGACAGCCCTGACTTGTATAATTTTACAAAAACTGTTATCAACCTTTATGGATTGGACTTGTTGGTTGATTATGAGGATGTGTACAGCAGAGCAAATCTTACTGATGAATTAAAAATTAAAACACATTATGAAGCGTTGGATATAGCACAAAGCAATCGTGTGCATTATTTACAACTCAAAATAGATAAGACATTACCTATAGAAAAAGATGAAACATTAAAAAATTTATTCCGTGAAAAAGTTGTTGGAGAACAAAGATTTTTATTTTAATCAGGATGGGTTGATGGTGCTAACCGAATCTTATTTAAAGGAGCGAAGTTATTGCTGTGGCAGCGGCTGTTTGCATTGCCCTTATAACTATGAAGCTGTGGAAGAACCACGAAGAAGTTTACTTCGTGAGGAAAAAATAAAATTGCAATCTGCAACAAACCCATCAAATCAAACAACTAAAAATTAAGTTTGAATGTTCGAAAGTTCAAATGGTGTATTTAATCACGGACCTCCCGAACACTCAAACATTCAAACTGATTCAACAATGAACAAAACATTTAAATAATTTTTATCTTTCCCTGATGAAGAAAACTGTTTCAAAAAAGAGAACTGCCTCAAAGAAAATCACCAGAGAAAAATTGCCCATAAAAGACAGCTCAAAAAATTATTCTTTTTTTGAAGACGTGTGGAGTGTTGTGCGGCAAGTTCCAAAAGGTCGTGTTACTACTTATGGTGCTATAGGGAATTATCTCGGCACCAAACTTTCTGCACGGATGGTAGGCTGGGCAATGAAGGCAGCGCATGATCTTCATCCACCGGTTCCCGCACAACGTGTAGTAAATAGGAACGGCATACTCACCGGCAGAATGCATTATGAAACACCAGCACGAATGCAGGAACTGCTTGAGAAGGATGGAATAAAAGTTGAAAAAGATACAGTTGTAGATTTTAAAAAAAGATTTTGGGACCCGGTGAAAGAATTAGGTTTTGATTAGTTGAATTGTTGATTGGTGAGTAAATATAGTCATAGACTAAGATGTGAAGGCATAAATCGTAAATCGCTTTAAAACAAACTCTCCATGCCGCTCGTCGTGCTGAATTTTGCAGCATCAAGAATGGGCACATAAAAAATTCCGGGCCGACTTCCGTCGGTGCACCTTGGTTGTATTCGGCACTCGCACTCGCTGCACGGAGTGCTTCTGTTTGCTTTATTTCAAATTTTGTTTTGGGCGTTCGGCCAAACATATTTTTTAAATAAGGTTCTTCTTTTTGCGAATAGCACGAAAAGCATTTAATACATCTTCAGGAGTTTTATAGGGCATAAATTTTTTTATCGGTTCTCATGTATTCAAAGAATGCATTAAGATCGCCTTTAAAACCACCGCATTCTTTACACTATCCATTATACTATGAATATGGTTTACTTCTGCAAGACCAGTGTTGAATATAACAACTGATGCAGTATAAAATTATTCAAAAAGTATCAACGGCAGCAAGGCATCACAATAGTTAGCAGGATTTGACAAAGAAAGTAGATATCTTATTTAATGATCGGGGCATTTGATTAATTCATCATTCTGATTATTGTTACTTCAACAATTTTCTTTGCAAGATCTTCTGAGATATTAGCTGCTTTTGCGGCGTATTCTAAAATTTTTTCTTCTTCATTCTTCACTATGCCATCAGCCAATACCAACTCGGCACATAAACAAAATAATTGTGGTCTGTACTTTTGACTTTCAGTTCGAGGGCGCCGTTAATTAATGGTTGTGCTCCATGAAAGGAATATTCTGTTTCCACTTTTGTATGTAATAACTTATATTTTCATCTTCAAATATTCTTAATCTCATCAATATCGGGCTTAGGGCTTTTAACTCCTTTTCGCTCCATCCTTTATCGGCATATAGTATAGAATAAAATATTGCCATGTATGCTTCCTGAATTGTAGCAGGCGTGTATATGGAATGTTCGGATTTTTTGTTTTTAAATAAAGCTTCAAATAGTCCCATCAGTTGCATTTTTATTAAATGCAAAAAGATAAAATAATTTTCATTTACCCAAAGGATTTGAAAGTTATTAAAGTGATGAGCTCTTTTTTATTATAATAATGAGCTGACTCTATTAAACAGCATGACTTTAAACTACACAATAAAAATGAGTTGTAACATGAGTTTTGTGTGTTATTCAGGAGATTCAAAAATTTCAAGAGACTTAAAATCTATGCCTGTATTTTGTATAGTGAGCACGTACGCAATGCTGACAAAGAGCAAGGCGTAAAAGTGAGTGACACAAGGAACGATGAGTAAAGTGGCAGACGCCGGTCTCCAAAAAAAAAATTAAATTCGTTAAGCGCTTAATAGAAGTACTTGCTACAATTTGTATATTCAACAAAATTTTTATTATGCCTGAGCCATGGCGTACAGGAAAGATTATTAAAATTGAAAATGCGGTTGAATCCGGCCTTACAAAACGTTTCTGGATTGAAATTCCTGAATTAGAGAGATTCGATTTTAAACCGGGGCAGTTTGTAACGCTTGATCTTCCTATTCATGAAAAATTAGCGAAGCGAATGAGAAGTTATTCCATTGCCTCTGCGCCCGATGGAACCAATGTTATTGAACTCGTTATTGTATTGCTGGAAGGTGGTGCGGGAACATATTACTTATTCAATCATGTAACAGAGGGTTCTGAATTAATCTTACGGGGACCTCAGGGCGTTTTTACTTTGCCCGAAACTTTGGAAAAAGATTTATTTTTTATTTGTACGGGCACTGGTATTGCTCCTTTCCGTGCAATGGCGCATTATATACAATGGCATAATGTGCAGCATAAAAATATTTATCTCATTTTCGGCTGCAGAAAATGTGGCGATGCTTTGTATAGGGATGAAATGGTTGAGCTGGCAAACGAATTGGAGAACTTTTATTACCTGCCAACTTTTTCAAGAGAAGAGCCAGTAGATGGAAGAAGAACAGGTTATGTTCATGCAGTTTATGAAGAACTGGTAATGTTGCACAAACCTGCTGCAAAATTCTATTTATGCGGATGGAAGGCTATGATTGATGATGCCAAACAAAAAATTACTTCGCTTGGCTACGACAGAAAAGATATTCACCAGGAATTATATGGATAAATAATATCAGGAAGTTTTAGAGCCGATCTTTGAAACAGCGGGTTGCTTGCCGTTCATTATTAACTTCTCATTTTTTAAATCGGTATTCTCCTTTTCAAGTTCGAGGATGCGGGAATGATTAGAGAGCATTTCATCTTCGAGGATTAATATTCTTTTCTTGTAAGTCAAAATGATTCCCGAACGCAGTAAATATCCGAGTAAAAATCCAATAACGCCCGCTGCCCCAATTGAAACAATTGTATAAGCGGGAGCGGAAGAAAAAAAGTTAGCTAACTCTATCATAATCTGCAATTATACTTTTACTCTTATATTATATATGATACGTAATTGTGTGCTTAAGGGTTTACCAGCTTTTAATTTTGAAGGAAAAGGGATATAAAGTAATCCTTAAAACTGTTTGAATCCTGCTTTTTCTCAGGAACAAAACATAATTAGGATATTAATTTTTGTATTTGATCTTTAACACCGCTCATTGGAATACGATCCTGAACCATAGTATCGCGATTTCGCAAGGTAACCGTTCCATCTTCTTTTGTTTGCTGATCAACGGTAACACAATAAGGTGTGCCAATGGCATCCTGCCTGCGGTATCGTCTTCCTATAGTATCTTTCTCCTCGTAAAAACAACGGAAATGTGGCTTGCATTCATCTGCTAATTGTTTTGCAATTTCGGGCAAGCCATCCTTTTTTACAAGAGGCAAAACGGCAAGCTTTATAGGTGCAATTTTAGTTGGTATGCGCATAATGGCACGGGTATCTGTTGAGCCATCCTTATTTGTAATTATTTCCTCATCATAAGCATGACTTAAGATTAACAGAAACATTCTGTCCAACCCGATAGAAGTTTCAATAACATAAGGCACATAGTGCTTATTAATTTCCGGGTCGAAATAGGTCATTTTTTTACCGCTAAATTCCTGGTGGCGGCTCAAATCATAATCTGTTCTTGAGTGAATGCCTTCCACTTCTTTAAAACCTATTGGAAACTCAAACTCAATATCCACTGCCTGGTCTGCATAGTGCGCGGGTTTACTATGTATATGCCAGCGATATTTTTCCGCAGGAATACCTAAACTCACATGCCATTTCATTCTTGCCTCTTTCCAGTATTCATACCATTCTTTTTGAGTGCCGGGGCGAATAAAGAACTGCATTTCCATTTGTTCAAATTCGCGCATACGGAATATAAACTGACGCGCAACAATTTCATTACGAAAGGCCTTACCTGTTTGAGCAATCCCAAAAGGAATTTTCATTCTTGCTGTTTTCTGCACATTAAGGAAATTCACAAAAATACCTTGCGCAGTTTCCGGTCGAAGATATATTTCATTAGCATCTTCACTTACAGATCCAAGTTGTGTGGAGAACATTAAATTGAATTGACGAATATCTGTCCAGTTGCTGGTGCCGCTTACTTCACAAACTATCTTATTGTCCTCTATCAATTGTTTTAAACCGGTATAATCTTCTTTTGCCAGTAACTCATCCATTGTTTTAAGCAGCGCATATTCTTCTTCTTTCTTTCCTTCCAATGCCAGCTTTTCGGCATGAGATTCAATAAGCTGATCTACACGATAGCGTTTTTTACTGTCTTTATTGTCAATCATCGGGTCGCTGAAACTATCTACATGCCCGCTTGCCTTCCATATAGCAGGATGCATAAAAATAGCCGCATCAATTCCCACAATGTTGTCATTCAGTTGGGTCATGCTTTTCCACCAGTAATCACGGATATTCTTTTTAAGCTCACAGCCATACGGACCATAATCATATACAGCGCTTAAACCTTCATAAATCTCGCTGCTGGGAAATACAAAACCATACTCTTTGGCATGGGCGATTATAGCCTGAAACCGGTTTTCCTGTTGTATACTCATAGGGCGGCAAAGATAAATGATGAGGTTTTGTTAAGCAAGTGAGTTTTATTGGGTAGCAGGCAGCAGAGTTGATGGCACCATTGTAGTGTCACTTATGGAGCAAAATGGAATTGGGAATTGGGAATTTGGAATTAGTTTAATCTTTATTTACCATTCACAAATGATTACTCACGAGGTATAATTATCGAACGATAATAAGCGATGTACCATCGGTTTAAAAAAAATGCAAAAAAATCCTGCTCTAATCGTGGGATATTAGTTAATGCGTATAGTAATGATTGATAACTTATCTCCTTTTACTTTCATTAGCATGGTAATATTATAATTTTTCGAGGCGCCCTGCAGTTTACCGGTTATATACATTGTACCGTTCATTTCGCGCTGTGAAGTAACATCGAAGCCTTTAATATCATTCTCGCTGAAGAAGTTTTTTACAGTAATAGATGCCTGCGTTTTACCAACGTTTTTTATCTCATCCTTTTCAGGAAACTTAAGGTCAATAAAATTATCAAAATAATTACTGAACTGAGCTGCGTTGCCCTGTTTCAGCGAATTAACAATATTATCACTATCACCGGCAATCGCATATAAACTAACAAAAACCGCCAAACCCACCATTAAAATAAACTTTTTCATAACCTGAAAATTTTTGCATTTGAAGTGGCTAAAAGCATGCCAATCTATGAATTACATAAGTATAGTAAAATTATAGGTGTTCTTCTGATATACAAATTAAATGTAGCTTTATCGCATGAAAAACAAGAAAGTTATTCTTATAATAATGGACGGATGGGGACTTGGAAAAGTAAAATCTTCCGATGCCATTCAGCATGCTAACACGCCTTTTGTAAGCTCATTATATAATAAATATCCTCATACAACTCTCACCACATGTGGAGAAGCAGTAGGCCTGCCGGAAGGGCAAATGGGTAATAGTGAAGTAGGTCATTTAAATCTTGGGGCAGGCCGTATTGTATACCAGGAATTACAACGCATTAATGTGACTGTCAGAGATGGATCTTTTGCAAAAAATGAGCATTTGCTTTCATCTGTTCGTTATGCAAAAAATAATAATAAACCTTTGCATCTTTTAGGTCTTGTCAGCGATGGTGGTGTACATAGTCATATCAACCATGTAAAAGCCATTTGTGATGTTTGCAAAAAAGAAGGTCTGAACAATGTCTTTATTCATGCGTTTACGGATGGAAGAGATACGGACCCTAAAAGTGGTCTTGGTTTTATTACAGAGCTGCAGCAGCATTTGAATAGAACTGTTGGCAAAATTGCTTCTGTAAGCGGCCGGTACTATGCGATGGATCGTGATAAAAGATGGGAAAGAATAAAATTTGCGTATGATGCGCTGGTGAAAGGAGAAGGCAATAAAGCAACAGATGCTATTGCGGCTGTAGAACAATCTTATGCTTCAGGAATAACCGATGAATTTATAAAACCTGCAGTAGTTCTTGCAGAAGATCAGCAACCTGTTGCAACCATAAAAGAGGGCGATGTAGTTATCTGTTTTAATTTCCGTACGGACAGATGTCGTGAAATAACTATTGTGCTTACCCAGACAGATATGCCGGAGTATGGTATACATAAACTTAAGCTCGATTATACTACTATGACAGAATATGATAAAACTTTTAAAAACATACATATCATTTTCGAGAATGAGAACCTCAACCATACACTTGGTGAAGAGCTGGCTGAACATGGTAAAAAGCAGATTAGAATTGCAGAAACAGAAAAATATCCGCATGTTACTTTTTTCTTTAGCGGGGGAAGAGAAATTCCTTTTGATGGTGAAAGCAGGATATTAGTTCCTTCTCCAAAAGTGGCTACTTATGACTTAAAACCGGAAATGAGTGCTTACGAGGTTACGGATAAACTTATCCCTGAAATTGAAAATGAAACAGCCGATTTTATATGTCTTAATTATGCCAACGCAGATATGGTGGGACATACGGGTATTTGGGAAGCAGCTATTAAAGCAGTAGAAACTGTAGATCATTGCGTGGAAAGAGTAGTAACGTTGGCACTTCAGCATGGCTATGCAATTTTTCTTACTGCGGATCATGGCAATGCCGATTATCTTATAAACGAGGACGGTTCACCCAATACGGCACATACAATGAATCCCGTTCCTTTATTTGTGATAGACACTGAATGGAGAGGCGCTTTAAAATCCGGTAAATTAGCAGACATTGCACCAAGCATTTTAACCTTGATGGATTTACCCATTCCCAAAGAAATGACAGGAGAAATACTAATCAACCCTAAATAGTATGCTATGGGGAAATTTTTAATTATACTCTTTATATTTTTAATAGCAATTCAATTTATAAGACCTTCAAAAAACCAATCGGGCAGTCTACTGGCAGGTGATATTACCCATGGGTATAACATGCCGCAAAATGTATCTGCCATTTTTAAAAAGGCTTGTAATGACTGCCATAGCAATAACACCATTTATCCATGGTATGCACAAATACAGCCTGTAGGCTGGTGGCTGAGTAACCATATAAAAGAAGGTAAAAAAGAACTGAATTTAAGTGAGTTCGGCTCATACAATATTGCAAGGCAATATAAAAAGCTTGATGAAATAATAAAGCAAGTGAAAGAAGACGAAATGCCTCTTTCGTCGTATACTTTAATTCATAGAAATGCCAGGCTTACCGATACGGAAAAACAAATATTAATCAATTGGTGCAATAATATTCGTGATACTATCAAATCAAGATATCCTGCAGATAGCCTCGTGATAAAAAGAAGATAGAAAAAGAGTTGGGAGTTGGTAACCCTGAAACCTGCAACTCGCAACCTGCAAGTCAGAAACTTCCTTTACTTTGCTGCATGATGATGATAAAACAGGCAGTATATCTTATTTCAAGTCCTTCTGTTGAGCAATGTCCAAAACCTCACAAGCCAGAATATGCATTTATTGGCAGAAGCAATGTGGGGAAATCATCACTTATTAATATGCTTTGCAACATAGAACTTGCTAAAACTTCTACATCTCCCGGTAAAACAAAACTTATCAACCATTTTATTATCAATAATGAATGGTATATGGTTGATTTGCCGGGTTATGGTTATGCAAAAGCTGCGCAATCTCAAAGAAAGCAATGGGAAAAAATGATTGAAGACTATTTGCGCAAAAGAGAGAATCTCATAAATGTTTTTTCATTAATTGATAGTCGCCATAGTCCTCAGAATAACGACCTTGAATTTGTAAATAAACTTGGAGCCTGGCAAGTGCCATTTACGCTCGTATTTACAAAGGCAGATAAAGAAAAACCAAAAGCAGTGGAAAGAAATGTAACTGCTTTTCTTGATGCTATGAAAGAAACGTGGGAATTTCTGCCAAAACATTTTATTACAAGTGCCGTTAAAAAATCAGGAGGAGAAGAAATATTAAATTTTATTGAGGAGTGCAATGCTCTAACCCTAAAGGGAATAAAGAAACATCAGCAATAAGAATTGAAAAGACTTAATTTACAACGATAAACATAAATTTTCCAGGTCGAAGGTATTATACAATTGAAATTGAAAATGATGCAGCATGTACTACAGGTGAACGAAATGCGACGCAACGAGGACGCTACGAAGTATAAAAGCTTGTACTAAAAAATCTTTCAAATATTTATTCAGCGTGATTTACCATTCTTTGGTGAAGGACATTTATAGGTAGACAAATTAATTGAAACGCCAAAATGCAGCATTACATAAGTATCTTTTTGCAGGCTGTTTCCGCGTTGACGGCCTTTTATGCCAATAGGTGTGCCTGTTTCATAGCTGCGATCCTGTAAAAGGTATGCGGGAGAGGGAGCAAGTGTACCATCTTCCTGTGGTATTGCGGGAAATGCATCCGGGCCGGCATAGGTTGTACTTACATCATCTAAATAATCTGTGCTGGTAAAACGATAACCTATTTCTCCAAAAAGGTTTAAGTCTTCGTTAAGACTGTACTTAAAACCAACTGTTAACGGAAAACATATTGCCATGGAATTATAGGGTTTACGATCAGGATATAATGATGTGCCCTGCCCTTCCGTTCCTAATGGGCGAAGAAAATATTTTTGGCCTTGCAGGTAAGCGAAAGGATCATAAGAAAAAACACCAATACCCAAAGCAACATAGGGAGTATAATTGTATCCTTCAACTCCGGGCATAAACTTAAAAAAATTAAAGTAGCCGCTTAAAGATGCTTCCCAAAGATTGGTATTAAAACTAAGATTCCTGCGTTTTTGCACTTCATTTTTGCTATATACATCAGAGTAGCCAAGAAAAGCATAATCGCCGGCAATTTTTATTCCGATGTATTTATTCAATTGTTTTATAAAAAATAAACCTCCTGAAAATTTGGGCCGGTTTATTCCTGCCCTTGTATTAAGGTCTCCAAAATAATGCGCTAAACCAATTGCGGCACCAAATTCGCCCTGGTGTATATTACTTTCATAGAGCTGAGCATCGGCCTTCATAGCCGCAATGCCAATAACAAATGCCAACACTGTTCTTTTTAACATGATCGCAAGTTAATTGATGTTTAAATAACGATGAAAATAGAATTTTCGTGTGCGAAGATGTTTTATTATGTTATAAATAAAGCAGGAATATTTACTTGTAAGCTTTTAATTTATAACATACATTTCTGCATTATTCCTCAATATATACCCGCTTTACACGCTGACTTATGCCTGCAAGTATTTCATAAGGAATTGTGTCGCACCATTTGGCAGCCTGCTGCACCTGAATATGCGAACCAAATATTTCTACTTCATCATCTTCACTAATATTCGGTACATCCGTTACATCAATCATTGCCATGTCCATAGAAATGGCGCCAATAACAGGCACATATATTCCGTTTACATAAACCCTTCCATTACCATGTCCAAGTTTGCGGGCAAAGCCATCAGCATAACCGATACGTATCGTTGCAATTACAGAATCTCTTTCAACTTTACCACGGCGGTTATAACCAATGGTATCACCCGCTTTTACCTTTCGTAATTGTGCAATTGTAGTTTTAAGTGTAGCGACTGTTTGTAGAAATGATTGAAAAGTATTTGTGCTGTCAACGCCATACAACCCTATGCCAAGACGCACCATATTATATTGCAAAAAAGGAAGGCGAAAAATCGCAGCAGAGTTGGAGATGTGCATGAGAAAATTATATCCCAATGCTTCTTTGATTTGTTTGCAATAATTTTCAAACATTTCTCCCTGTTTATATGTGAATGCATCTTCTTTCGGATCTTCACTCGCTGCGAGATGACTAAAAACAGATTGCACAACAATATGATTATTATGTTGCAGTAATGGTAATAATGCTTCTACATCTTTTTCTTCGAAGCCGAGACGATGCATACCGGTATCTAACTTTATATGAACAGGATATTGATATAGCCCTTCATGCTGGAGAAATGCAAAGAACGCTCGAAAGATATTCAGTGAAAAAAGTTCCGGTTCAAGATTATATTGAACTATAGTTTCAAAAGCTGCTTCGTCTACATTCATTACCATAATGGGCAAGCTAATGCCGGCTTTGCGCAGTTCAACACCTTCATCTGCATAAGCAACTGCGAGATAATCCACCTTATGAAACTGCAACATTTTGGCCACCTCTGCACTGCCGCTGCCATACGCAAATGCTTTTACCATCGCCATCAGCCTCACACCTTTTTTTAACCTGCTGCGATATTGGTTAAGATTATGTACTATAGCAGTGAGATTTATTTCCATCACCGTTTGATGAACCTTCCTTTCGAGCAGTGATACGATTTTTTCAAAGCCAAAAACACGTGCCCCTTTCAATAAAATTGCTTCATTACGAAAATGATTGGCACTAAAATGTTCTATAAATGAAGCAGTATCATGAAAATGCTGCGTTACTGCAATTTTATTTTTTAATAGTGATTGATATACATCCCATTTCTCACCGATAGTTATTGCGCGATGAATGTTTCTTGTGTGAAGCATATCAATTACTTCTTCGTATGCTTCGCCATTTTTGGCTGCAGGAATATCTGAAATGATAACTGTTCTTTGTGTTTGCTGCTGTTGCTGCATTAAAAAATCAAGGGCGACAGAAAAAGAATTGATATCAAAACTGTAAGTATCGTTAACAACAGTGCAGTTGTTGATCGCATGAATAAGTTGCAGCCGCATATTCACCGCCTGCAGTTGCTGCATTCTTTGCTGAATAATTTCAGTTGGAATTTGAAGGCAGAGCAATACAGATAAACAAGTGCATGCATTTTGAATGGATGCATCATCTGTAAACGGGATTATAACAGTTGCTTGTTCATTGAGATATTGAAATATTATTTGTGTATGCAGATGCTGTTTTTCTACAGAAATAATTTTCACGTCGGCATCGTCATGAGTGCCCCATATAAATTTACGTTGAGGCAAATATGTAGTGAGTGCTTCTTTTATTATCGTATTATCTGAAGGATATATTATAGTACCTGCATTTATAAAAAGCTTTGATTTTTCTATTGCCTTCTCAAAAGCATTTTTAAAATTTTCACCATGCGCTTCACCAAGATTGGTGAATATACCGATGGTGGGATGAATTATTCTTTCCAGAGCATCCATTTCACCGGGTTGCGAAATGCCTGCTTCAAAAAGAGCAAGATTATGTTCTTCATTCATTTGCCAAACACTAAGCGGCACACCTGTTTGCGAATTGTAGCTGCGTGGACTGCGAACAATATTATAATCGGAAGAGAGTAATTGGTATAGCCATTCTTTCACAATTGTTTTCCCGTTACTGCCTGTAATGCCTACAACAGGATAATTAAATTGTGAGCGGTGATAAGCAGCTAAATTTTGTAATGCACATAAAGTATTTTCTACAAAAATAAAATTGGCATCTGGAAATTCATTTGTGGTGTATCCGGTTTTTACAACAAAATTGCGTACGCCTCTTTCATATACTTCCTTTATAAAAATATGTGCATCTCTTCTTTCTGTTTGTAATGCAAAGAAAACTGTTATGGAAGGAAAAGAGATTCGCCTGCTATCAGTCACCAATTGCTCAACTACTGTTGCAGGTTGAGGTAATGAAGCACTTGCAGGAAGTATATCAGCGATATGTTGAATAGTGTATACCACAGAAGGATGAAAATTTATTTTAAAGATTCATCTGTTACATCTTCAGGTTTGCGTATCTTCTTTTTCTTTATTGAATAAAATATAGACCCTGAAATACAAATTAGTATTACTCCTAAAGAAATAAACACCTGTATATTTTTACCGATCCATTCGGTTATCCAATGTTCAGCAAGCATTTTTAAACCAATAAAAATTAAAACGATTGCTATACCCTGTTGCAGGTATTCGAATTTATTTACGGCACCTCTCAGCAAAAAGAAAAGTGAACGCAATCCAAGAACAGCAAAAATGTTTGAAGTATAAATAACAAGTTTGTCTCTTGAAATACCCATTACAGCTGGGATTGAGTCTAAAGCAAAAACAAGATCAATAGATGCAAGCAATACTATTACAACAAATAATGTTGTGTACATTGGTCTTCCATTTCTTCTTATAATATACTTACCTCCTCCATCTGTTTCAGCAAGAGGTAAAAACCTGGAAAGAAAGCGATATATTTTTGTTTCATGTGGATTAAATTCTTCATCCTCATTTGAAGTAAACATTTTATAACCTGTGTAAACAAGAAAAGCACCGAACAATAATAAAATCCATTCAAAACGTGCCACCAGTGCTACACCGATTGTTATAAATATTATCCTGAAAACAATAGCCATTAAAATACCAACCAGTAATACCCTTGGATAATATTTTTCTTTTACGGCAAAAGAGTTAAAGATGAGAATGAACACAAAAATATTATCAATGCTAAGGCTCCATTCCATTAAATAAGCGCTTATATATTCAAGCGCCGGTTCCTGCCCTTCGTGTATCCACATAAAAACAAAAAAAGCTAACGCGAGTATAACCCAAAAGAACGTTTGCTTTAATGCCGCCTTTATGCTGATGATCGTGCTTTTTTTACTTAACAAACCAAGATCAAATACAAGTGCAAGGAGAAGTACAATTCCAAAAACAAGATATGCGATTTGATCTGGGGTCATTTATGATTGCGGTTTTTAGATTGTAGATTTAATGCCGGGACCAAAAAAATTCGAAACATGATCACTGTTTATTAAACACTATACCGTTGTTTTCTTCCCCACTGGTACAAGGCTCCAAACAAAAGTATTACAACAATGGGTGCAACAATGTTAATGAACTGCCATGTAGTGCGCTGCTCTTCAACTTTTTTCTTATCGAGTAACCGCAATGTAAAATCTTTATTTCTTGATTGAAAAATACCATTGTTGCTTACGAGATAATCAATGCAATTGAGAAAAAATTCGCGGTTAGCAAACCGATAATTCTCAAAAGGCACTTCACCCATTGGTAATGGTCCTGATGTGGGACTTACTGCATTGGTAACAATATCCGCATCACTCATTACAATTTGCTTTGCAGGTTTTTCTGCCATGCCTTCAAATGATTTACCTGATGCTCTTGCAACAGAATCCTGTATAGCTTTTGTCAAGCGGTTTGCAAATAATGAAGTAAAATTTCCCTCGAGTAAAACAGCCACGGGTACATAGCTTCTGTTAGGTGTTGCTTCATATTCAGAAAGAAAATCAGAAGAGTTTTTTATACTGTTTAAACTCACCATTGCCGGCGAACTTATTACACGGCTGTTTGTATCGCTGGCAAGCAAAATTGTTTTTTGTATGCCTGGAGCCTGCACTGTATCTATACTTGAAGGAAAGACAGGCAATACACGATCAAGATTTTTTGAAATAGGATTATTATTTGTTGCAGCGAGAAATGGATAATAGGGCCACGGCACGCGTTGCATAACAGGACTGCCATCCTGATTGTGACCTGTCACTATAGGTATTTTTGAACAATTAAGATCCTGCAATAAATCACCATTGATACGCACCCCATATTTAAACAAAATGTCATCAATATTTAAATTGCGATCATAGGCTACAAAGTCGCTCTTGCTACGCATAAGACTGTCAAGCTCTGCATACAATTTATCTATGCACCAAATAATTTTACCACCATGCATTACAAACTGATCCAGTTTTAATTTGTCTTCATCAGTAAATGGCTGTGCAGGTTTTACAATTAATAAAGCATCAATTTGTGCGGCATCGGGATAACCTTGTTTTAAATTGAAAATGGCAATGCGATAATCATTTTGCAAACTCATGCCCAAGTCATTCACGCGTAAATCTTTTACGGGTAAAGGCTCTCCATTGCCAATGGCATAAGCCACAACAGGAATATATGTTCTTGTCAATTTATCAATTGCATTCGCAAACTTAAACTCCAACAAGGCTTCGGCTGCATTCAATGTAGCTTCTTTATCTTCCTCTGGATTACTGTTAATCACATTAAAGTCTTTAAACACTTTCCTGCTGCTGCGCAAATCAATTACAAAAGGAGGATGATTCTTATAATAAACTATCGCAGAAGGAATAATCAACTGTTTGGTTGCTTTATTATTTTTAGAAGAAACATTTTCTGCCTGCTCAAAAACAACGCCCATGCTTGCAAGGCTATCGGAAATAATTTCTTGTGCAACATCGTTTAAGCTGTCTTTACTTTTGACAACTTGATTATAGATTGAATCTTTAGTAGTATCATCTAAATTGCTAACATGGTTTAAATAATTTTTATAAATTAAAGCTTTTGTTGAATCATTTAAATCTTCGCCTAATTTTTCAAAACTTACCTGTATTTTATTATTGCTCAAATCCCTGAATTCGCTCAATAAATCTTCAGTGGCAATACTTAATTTTTTATAGTCTGCAGGTAAATCGCCAGTCAAAAAAACTTTTATATTAACAGTTGAATCAAGATTATGCAAAAGATTTTTAGTGGCTGTTGTTAAACTAAAACGTTTTTCTGCTGTAAGGTCAACGCTGTAACGGAATAAAGAAGACATATACGTTATCGCAGGAAAAAGTATGAGTGCAATAACCCACCAGTATTTATGTTGTAATAATTTATTTTTATTCTTCATAATTATTTTGTTTGTGAGCAGTGAATTGCCAGTAGTGAGTAATCAGGCACTCAAGCATTCACCACCGAGCATTCACCAATTCATCTGTTAGCAACATTTCTTTCTGTAGTAAATAAGAAAATAAAAATTACACCTGTAAAATAAATTACATCGCGAATATCAATCACTCCTTTGCTGATGCTTTTGTAGTGAAATTTTATGCCAAGCATTTCAATATAATAATCTAGTCCTGAGACAAACACCGGCAGTTTGCTTATTGCTTCAAAACCCGTGTATAATAAAAAACATACAAAGGCTCCGCTAATAAATGCCACTACTGTATTATTGGTAAAGCTGCTTGTGCAAATACCAATAGAAGTAAATACAGCGCCAAGCATCAATAAGCCAAGATAACTGCCGATGGTACTGCCAATATCTAAACCGCCAACCGCACTCAACGCCTGTAATGAAACTGCATAAACAATTGTAGGCATCAATGAAAGCAGCACAATAAGAAAGGAACCTAAAAATTTTCCATATACAATTTGTGATGGTGATAAGGGCATCGTTTTTAATAATTCAAAGGTGCCGCCCTTGTATTCATCTGCAAGGCTGCGCATGGTAATGGTAGGAACGAGGAATAATAATATCCATGGTGCAAGATCAAAAAAACCATTGAGCGAAGCATAACCAAAATCGAGCAAACTGGTATCGGGAAAAACAAAGAGCAACAGTCCGTTTAATAAAAGAAAAACAATTAATGCAATGTAGCCTGTAAGGCTGCTGAAAAATTGCCGCCATTCTTTTGTGCAGATCATCCACATGGCTCAAAACTATATGAAATAAGTATTCAATGTTGCTGCAACACTCTTCTCTGTTAAAACTTATAGAAGTTTTAGGAAAATGTTTTTACAGGCATATAAATAAGAAGGCCGAAGTTTAAAAAGCTTCAGCCAAATTAATTCCTGATTTTATATGTGAACTTGAGATGCTTGGCGGGATTGAGTTATGAAAATTTATTCCGCATCATCATGCGGTTTATTGATGCTTATGATTTTGATGTAAGAGCCATTAAGAAAAGCTGCGTGCATATTGTGCACAAGCGTGGCCGCATTATAGCGCTTTATTACAGTGCTGCTGAACTTTTATTGTTGAGCGGCATTTCATGTGGCAGCGGCACTGCCTTTTTGTAAATTGTATCTATGGAATTCTTTTTCTGTTTATCTCAAAGCTTTATGGCATGATGCCAAAGGTGACCGGGATAAAGCACACAACATCATACAGGATGTGCCTGATAAAACTGCTTCCTGGATTCATGCTTACCTTCACCTTAAAGAAGGTGATATATGGAATGCAGATTACTGGTACAATAAAGCAGGAAGAGAAAGACCTGCATTTAGTTTGGAAGAAGAATGGGAAGAAATTGTAAAAGCATTACTCTGATGCCTTGAGTTCTATGTTCTGTATTCTGTACTTTCTTTTCTTTATTGACTATTCACTATTCACTATTGACTAAAATGAGATACACATTATTGCTCCTCTTTTTGTTTTCATCTTTTTTTCTTCTTGCACAATCTTCAAACATTCATTGGCAGCATCTTTCAAGTGTAAACGGTGATCTCCCTAAACCATGGAACAGCACACAACAAACTTCAGCGCAGATAGTTGATCTTGACAAAAATGGTGTGAATGATTTTGTTTTGAGCTGTCGTGAAGTGCCTCCTGTACTAGTGTGGTACAGGCGAACAGCAAAAGGATGGAAACGCTATGTGCTCGAAAAAGAGTTCAAAACAATTGAAGCGGGTGGTGCTTATCTCGATATTGATAATGATGGTGATTTGGATTTAGTTTATGGACAAGACTGGCAGGGACCAGAAATGTGGTGGTGGGAAAACCCTTACCCCAACTATGATACAGCAGTTACATGGGAAAGACATACGATTAAAACATCAGGGAAAACCCAGCACCACGACCAGGCATTTGGTGATTTTATGCAAACAGGAAAACCACAATTGGCTTTTTGGAACCAGGGAAGCAATACATTGAATCTTGCTTTTATTCCTGATGATCCCCGAAACGCAACCGAATGGAAAACACAAACAATTTTTTCAGGTGAAGCGGGCAGTAAACAATCGTGGTATCCTGAAGGAATTGCTGCTGCTGATGTTGATGGTGATGGTTATACAGATTTGCTTGCGGGCAATTTATGGTTTAAGTATGAAGGCAATGGTGTGTTTAAACCTGTTCATGTTGCACGAATTGGTGGACGTATTGCTGCAGGAAAATTTAAGCCTGGAAAAACATTACAAGTTGTAACAGCACCGGGCGATGGCATTGGTCCTCTATGCTGGTATGAGTGCACAGGCAATCCCGAAGATTCTTCCGCATGGGCAGAACATAAATTATTGGACAAAGATTTAGTTCATGGTCATACCCTTGCTATTGCCGATATTGATGGCGATGGTAATCTTGATATCTATGCTGCTGAAATGGCGAAATGGAGTGAAAAAAAAGATAGCATTAATAATCCCGGCGCAACTGCTTATATTTTTTATGGCGATGGCAAGGGAAATTTTACGACAACGGTTTTTCAAAAAGGAATAGGCTTTCATGAATCAAAAATCGGTGATCTTGATGATGACGGAGATGCAGATATTCTTGATAAACCTTACACATGGAAAGCACCCAGAGTAGATGTGTTTCTGCAAAATGGAACAGGTAAGTTACTTCCCTCACTTCAAACCCTCAACAAAAAATATGGATTAGAGATTTACAGTCTGCGTGATGAGTTAAAGAAGGATGTGCCTTCAACGTTAGCGAAGATGAAACAGATGGGAATAAATGAAGTGGAAGTATCAGGTTATTATGGGTTGAGTGCAGCACAATTCAAATCAGCATTGCAAAAAGCAGGTTTAAAATGCACCAGCATGTTGTTTGATTATGAGCGTTATAAAAATGATTTGACAGGTATTATTAAAGAAGCAAAAAGTTTTGGGATACAATATGCCGGCTTCGGATGGATACCACACAATGGTGCGTTTACAAAAGAGGATGCAAATAATGCTATTACATTCATGAATGAAACAGGTAAAAAATTAAAGGCAGCAGGATTGCATTTTTTTTATCATGCACACGGATATGAATTTACACCTTCTGATAAAGAAACTTTATTCAATTACATTGTACAACACACCAGCAAAGATGCAGTGAGTTTTCAGTTGGATGTTTTTTGGGCAACACGTGGCGGCGCTGACGCTGCTTTATTGTTACAAAAATATCCGCATCGGTTTTCATCATTACACATTAAAGATTTGCAATGGGGGCTTGCTACATCTGATTATTCAGGAGGTGCGCCTGATAGCACAAGTATTGTGATTGGCAAAGGGCAGGTAAACTGGCCCGAAGTGCTGAAAGCTGCAGTGAAAGCCGGCGTGCAACATTATTATATAGAAGACGAAGCGCCTGATGCCATGCAGCAAATACCGCAATCACTTGCTTATCTTAAAAGTTTACACTAACAATAATAACTTACTATGAAATATTTTTTACTGTCGGGATTATTGCTCGCCCAATTATTTGGTGCATTCAGGAACAAACCGTTCTCAAATAAAGCTTCTTCTGCAGACAATTCTTTTGCAGATTTTGAAAATCGTTTTATGGACGTTTACTGGAAACAAAATCCGTCCGGTGCAATTTTTGCCGGCTATGGAAAATATTATGATGAATTGAAAATACCCGACAGCACTGCATTTGCAAGTGATATTGCTTTTGCAAAAAAATATCTTGACACATTACATTCCTTCGATTATAATAATCTTTCTTCTGCAGACATGATTGATTATAATATTCTCGAAAACCAGTTGCGCAGCAGTATCTGGTATATTGATACACTTAAATTACAGGAATGGGATCCTACAAATTATAATCTTGGAGCTGAGTGTTATGAACTGCTCAATAAAAAAGATTTGGCATTAAATGAAAAATTGCAATTGCTCAGTAAACACCTGCAACACACTGATAATTATTTTTCTGCTGCTTTAAAAACCATCAGGCAACCAACAAGGGAACATACGCAACTTGCCACACAACAAAATGAAGGTAGCCTTGAAGTGTTTGGAGCGTCAATTGCCGATTCAATTAAAGCATCAACTTTAAGTGCAGCACAAAAAGATACATTGCAACAGCACATACAACAAACTGTTGCAGCTATTAAAAATTTTGTTGTACAGTTAGAGAAAATATTAGCTGATAAAAATTATACTTTCCGCAATTTTCGCATTGGAGAAACTTTGTTCAATCAAAAGTTTAAATACGATATAGTTACCGATTATAATGCAAAGGAAATATTTGATAAGGCAGTAGCTGCGAAAAATTATTATCATGACGAAATATATAAGATTACCAAAACGCTTTGGCCAAAATATTTCGGTAATCAGCAATCGCCATCCGATTCGCTGGTGATGATAAAAATGATGATCGATAAAATTTCACTGAATCATGCATCGCCTGAATCTGTGTTTGATACAATCAGCCAACAGGTGCATGATCTTGAAAAATTTATTATGCAAAAAAATTTATTCAATTATGATACTACTTCGCCTCTTATAGTGCGCAAAATGCCTGCATACATGAGCGGGGCAACACTTGCAAGTGCAAGCGGGGTTGGCGGCCCTTATGATAAACAAACTCTTGCGTATTACAATGTGGCAGATCTTTCGGCAATGCCGCGTGAAAAAGCAGAGAGCCAGTTACGCGAACACAATCATTATACTTTGCAAATCCTTTCCCTTCACGAAGCGATGCCGGGTCATTGCTTGCAGGGTGTTTACAGCAGCAAGGCATCGAGCATTATAAAAGCTGTTTTTGGAAACGGTGCTATGGTTGAAGGCTGGGCTGTGTATTGTGAAAAGATGATGCTCGACAATGGCTGGGCAAATAATGCTCCTGAAATGTGGCTCATGTTTTACAAGTGGAGCTTGCGTGAATGCTGCAACGTAATTGTTGATTATGGTATTCACTGCCTCAATTATTCAAAAGATGATATTGTAAAACTGTTGAAGAATGAAGCCTTTCAGGAAGATGCACAGATAGAAGAAAAATATCATCGTGCTACCATTTCGCAGGTGCAGTTGTGTTCTTACTTTACGGGCTCAACAGAAATTA
>WNFY01000781.1_pt1 | contig 29251 bp, 20 predicted proteins | sample 5400091 | NCBI WGS metagenome assembly WNFY01 (sample SAMN13153364, study PRJNA577476) | soil metagenome | isolation source: 60 cm soil or saprolite under grassland replicate 1 | place: USA:California | collected 2016-06-15 | reverse complement strand
TCCTCTTCCATCTTTTCTTCTTCTTTGGCGATGTATGGAATCACGTTGCCCAGAATGTCGAGCGATGCCACTCCCGGATATCCCGCGCCACTGACGGCCTGCATGGTAACGGCCATCACAGTTTCAAGCTCAAAGCGTCTGTGCAACGGCGCCAGCGCCAGCACCAGGCCCATGGCTGAACAGTTGGAATTGGTGACCACGAACCCGCCGGATTTTCTCCGCCACGACTGGCATTCAATCAGCTTGGTGTGATCGGGATTGACTTCGGGAATGACCAGCGGCACATCTTTTGCCATACGCAGTGCGCTGGAATTTGTGATGACCGCGCATCCCGCCTCAGCGAAACGAGGTTCCATCTCGGCGGCAATCGAAGCATCCAGCGCAGCAAAGATCACTTTGGGGGCGCCATCAGGCGTTGCAGTTGACACACGCATTCCCGCGACGCGAGCAGGGATCGCAGTTTTCAGCCGCCAGCGCACAGCTTCAGCATAAGGCTTGCCTTCCGAGCGGTCCGAGGCCGCAAGCCAAGCTACTTCGAACCACGGGTGGTGCTCCAGCATTTGGATAAAGCGCTGTCCAACGATGCCGGTGGCACCGAGAATTCCTACAGGAATTTTGGCTGACATAAGGAGGTAGTTGAATTTTACAACAGCCAGGCCAACTCGACGTTTACGCGAATCGAGATATCGTTGGGTGCCCCACCCCTTGCTGGCTGTTTCGAGATCACGCTGAGCTTGACACTCAGACTGACGAGCCTGCCATCCATTAAAATTGAATCGAGGCAGCCAACGACTAAAATTGAATCGAGGCAGCCAACGACCAACAGCCAACCACCAACGACGGTTCTTATTGGCGTCCTTGCCCTGCAAGGCGATTTCGATGCCCATGGCAAACGGCTCGAGGAACTAGGAGCTGAAGTTGTGCTCGTAAGAAAGCCCGAGCAACTCGATGCAATTGACGGTTTGGTCATCCCTGGCGGCGAATCGAGCACATTTCTAAGGTTACTTGGCGAGCCTGGGGTCGAGAAGCTGAGAGAGTTCGTTCGACTGAAACCCACCTTCGGAACTTGCGCTGGTGCAATCCTTCTCGCCAAAGAAGTAGACAACCCGAAGCAAGCTGGTCTCGGCGCAATTGATATTGGCATTCGCCGCAACGCCTACGGCCGCCAGATTGATAGCTCCATTCGAGAAGGTTCCTTCCAAGGCTCGCCCATCGAAATGGTCTTCATACGGGCTCCCAAGATCTCCCGCGTCGGCCCCGGCGTAGAAGTGCTCGCGACCGAGGGCGAGGACCCGGTTGTGGTGCGGCAAGGAAATATCATGGCCGCAACCTTCCATCCGGAGCTCAGCAGCGATGGGCGCATCCACGAGGATTTTTTGAAGCTTGTGAAGAACGGCGGCCGCGGATAGGCGCGCGCGAATGTGGGGACAGCCGTACCCGGCTGTCCGGCGAAGCGCAGCTTCGCTAGCGTTTCCCGCTCAACTGGTCCGCCTTTGCCGCCTCGCGATCGGCGTCATTCTTGCGACCCAGCCGATCGTAAGTCTCTGCGAGCAGCGCGTGTACCTCCGAAAACTCTGGCATGCGGTTCGCCGCAATTTCAAGATGGACTGCAGCAGTCTTGAAATCCCCAGTCTTTAGGAGAGCACGTCCAATTTCGAAGTTGGCCCAGGTCGAATCCGGTTGCAGCTCGATCGCTTTATGCAGACGCTCGACAGCCTCGGCATATCGCTGTTTCTGCGACAATGCACGGCCTAGCCCATACTGCGCCAGATAAATATTCGGCTGCTTGATGAGTGCCTGCTGAAATCCGGCGATTGCCTTGTCCACTTTGCCTTGTTGCAGATCAAACATTGCGCTGAGGGTCTGATTCGCAATCGCGATCGCATCTTTTGGGTCAATCCCCTGCGCCGCCGTGTTTGAGCTAGGCGTTTTCTGTAGTCCCACGTAACCAAGCGACGCTAGCTTCTGCATCTCGCTTGAACTCAGTTGTGTCTCGCTGTTTTTCCCGCGAGAGAAATGCGCGTCGAATCCATCCAATTGTGATGCCAGCGTTTGCAGGATGGCCTTCGAAGTCTGCGACAGATTGTGCGTTGCTCCAGGATCCGCGGACAGATCATAAAGCTCCGGTTTAGGTGCCCGAATGTACAGATACTTTCCCGTGCGCCACGACTCGATCGCACTCCAGCCGAAGGCCTGTTGCGGTAAATCACTTCGCGAATAAGCTGGCAAATCCGCATTGGTAGCAGCCTTCGCAATTCGCAAAAGCGACTGGCCCTGCATTTGCGAGGGGACTGGAATTCCGGCGGCCTCCAGAACGGTCGGTGCGATGTCGAGAGCTCGCACGCGCGCGGTGACCCGTTTTCCCGCGAGTTGTTGTTGCAGCAGTTTCAGCAGCAACGGAATGTGGATCGTTTCGTCGTACAGGAATATCCCGTGTGTGTCTTCGCCATGCGCTCCCAGGCTTTCTCCGTGATCAGCTGTGACGATAACAATCGCGTCGTCGAAGAGCTTCTTGGCACGCAGTGCATCCAGAAGTTTTCCCACCACTCCATCAGCAGCCGACGCAGCTCCGCTGCCTGAAGTCGCGATATTTACCCACAGGAAGAATGGCGTCTCTTGTTTGCTGCTAAGCCAAGCTACAACATGCAGAATCTGCCCGGTCTCCCCGCTCGATTCGTACGCATCGAATCCGCGATCGAATCCCGGAGCAAAGCCCTTTTTCGGATCCAACCCAGAAGAGCCGACAAACGCAACTGCCTTGTACCCGCGGCCATGCAGAATCTCAGGAAGCCACGGAACGCCCGCAATAAGGGGAGGGCCCAATTCGCCGACGCCGTTCGTCTGCGGATAAGTGCCACTCAGAATCGTCGCGTCGGAAACGACAGTGCGTGGCGCCTGCGCATAGGCACGTTCGAACATGATGCTTTGTTTGGCAAGAGCGTCGAGGTTGGGCGTGGAGTGCTTTGCATCGAGAAAGCCCACGTGGTCAGCCCGAACTGAGCCCAGAGTGATCAGAATGATGTTGGGCTTGGCAGCGCCGAAGGAACCTGCAGAAAGCGTTAAGATGAATGTAGCGAAACTAAGAAAGCAAAGCCGTGACCGCGACATGGTTAGATAGAAGAAAGTCTAGCAGTTGTTTAAATATTGTTGCGTTGATTACCAGACAAACCAGGGGAACAAAATCTGAAGCGAATCATCCTCTTTCTCGTGGGCGCCGCGCTCGTGCTCGGTATCGCTTCGTTCGTCTCATGCCGGGGAAGCGAGGCTAGCTGGCTGGGCGACCACAAGCTAATCATCCTCGGCATCGATGGCATGGATCCGCAACTTCTTGCGCAGTTTATCCGCGAAGGGAAGATGCCGAATTTTTCCAAGCTCATGCAGCAGGGATCGTTTCGTCAACTCACCACCAGCATTCCGCCGCAAAGTCCGGTCGCATGGTCGAATCTGATCACGGGCATGAATGCCGGCGGACACGGCATCTTTGATTTTATTCACCGCGATCCTAAAACGATGGAGCTCTATTTTTCCGCGTCGCGCGTGGAAGGACCCAAGCACGCGATTCATGTCGGCAACTGGGTCGTGCCGCTCGGCAGCGGCACCGCAGAACAACTCAGGCAGGGAACTGCGTTTTGGCAAATTCTCGATCAGCACGGCGTGCCTAATAGCGTCTTTCGTATTCCGTCGAACTTTCCCCCTGCGCCTGCGAAGGGCCGCACGCTTTCAGGCATGGGTACGCCTGACCTCCGCGGCACCTACGGGACATTCTCGTTTTATACCGATGATCCCGCCGCAGCCACCGGCGCTGTCGAAGGTGGGCAGGTCGTTCCTGTGCAGGTCGAGAATTCACAAGTCTCTGCAAACCTGATCGGCCCGGACAATACTTTCCGCAAAGGCTCGCCGTCTGCGCTCGAACCGTTCACGGTTTCGCTTGATCCGGTGGAACCCGTGGCTAACCTTACATTGCAAGATCAGGAATTCGTACTTCGTGAAGGCGAATGGAGCGACTGGGTTCGCGTCGAATTCCGTCTGATTCCTTGGTTCGCCAGCGTGAAAGGCATGTGCCGCTTCTATCTGAAGCAGGCGCATCCGCGATTTCAACTCTACGTTTCGCCGATCAACATTGATCCCGCCGATCCCGCGCTGCCGATTTCAACCCCTAAGGCGTACTCGCACGATCTCGAGGATGAGGCCGGAGAGTTCTACACGCAAGGAATTGCGGAGGATACAAAAGCGCTCTCTGGCGGGGTGCTCGACGACCGCGAATATCTGGCTCAGGCGCGGACGGTGTTGGCTGAGCACCGCCGCATTTTCGATGAGGAATTCCCAAAATTCCAAAAGGGGGCTTTCTTCTTTTATTTCTCCAGCCTCGATCTGAATTCGCATATGTTCTGGCGCCTAATGGATCCGAAGCATCCCGGCTACGATGCCGCGTTGGCATCGCAGAACGGGGCAGCAATTTCGAACTTCTACCAGCAGATTGATCAGGTCTTAGGCGAAGTGTTGCCGAAACTCGACGACCACACAACGCTTCTCGTGCTTTCCGATCATGGCTTCGCTCCTTATTATCGTTCGTTCAATCTCAATACCTGGTTGCTCGACAACGGTTACATCAAACTGAAGAGTAATTCTCCCGCCGATTCAAATGAGCCATTTGCTGGAGTAGATTGGACGCAGACGCGAGCTTACGGAATCGGGCTGAACGGCTTGTACTTAAATTTGCTAGGACGTGAGCGCAATGGAATCGTGCAGTCCGGCGCTGACGCCGATGCGCTGATCGCCGAGATCAAAGAGAAATTGTTAAAGGTAAAAGATCCAAAGGCCGGATTGGCGGTTGTTACACGCGCAGATCGTGCCAGCGAGGTCTATCAAGGCCCTTACGCCGGATCAGGTCCGGATTTGCTCGTCGGCTATAACCGCGGCTATCGGGCGGGATGGAAAACAATACTCGGCGCGTTTCCGCCAGACGAGCTCGAAGACAATACCAATGCCTGGAGCGGCGATCATTGCATGGACTACACCCTGGTGCCCGGCGTGCTCTTAAGCAATCGGAAGATTTCCGCCGCATCACCGGCTCTGACCGACATTGCGCCTACCATTCTCTACGAATTTGGAATCGCGAAGCCACCAGCTATGATGGGACGATCAGTATTTGAATCCTCCCGTTAATGAGCGTATGCCTGAGATGAGTGGAGAGGTAAAAGCAGAGGGATAGAATCTGCAAACACCAAGCCCCAGAGGGGCGGAATACGTTAGCCCAGGGCCTGCCCTGAGCTTGTCGAAGGGACGTAAGTCCTGGGTAGCATGAAAAATCCGATCGAGTCCCGGAGGGACGCCACAAGTCCCCAGGCACGCGCTGGCCCGGCCGGAATGGAGGCAATCTTGTTTGGATCGCACAAAATAAAGATCGAGGGCGACTTGCTGAAAAAGGCCCAGAAATGCGCCGAAGCCTGCGGGTACGAATCTGTGGACGAATTCGTTCTGCACGTCTTGGAAAAAGAAATCAAGAAAGTGCTTCCTCCCGATGAAGATGCGCCGTCAAAAGAAGTTGTGAAGAAGCGTTTACAGGGATTGGGTTACATTGAGTAGTCATTTCAATCTCTCTTAACGGCAGTCATTCCGAACAAGCCCGATGATTTGCTCGCGGATCATCCGGGCGCTCTTCTCGCCGCAGTCGGCCATTTAAATAACTATGACCTTTCTTGAGTCTCATGCGCCGCTCGTACTGGTATTTCTTCTCTCGATCATCATTGGGCTTTTGATGGTGGTGGTTTTTCGGTACACCTCCAATCAGAAAGCAATTCGCATCGCCAAAGACCATCTGAAGGCTCACTTATTGGCGGTACGGCTGTTTCAGGACCAGATTCAAGTCGTGCTGATTTCGTACTGGCGCATTGTGCGAAGCACGGGAAGTTATTTGCGCCTGGCTTTTATGCCTCTTTCATATGTAAGCATTCCATTGATCTTTCTGATGGTGCAGGTTGACCGTTATCTCGGGTACTCGCCAATTGAGGTCGGGCGACCATTTCTAGTGAAGGCTCAGGTGGCAGATGCAAGCGTCCTCGATCAGGGAACACTGCGTTTGCCGCCGGGACTATCACTGACCGCCTCCGCCGTGCACGTTCCGGCGCATAATGAGATCATCTGGCGTGTGGCGGCAGAAACCGCAGGAAGGCGCGACCTAAATGTCGAGGCAGGAAGCCAGTCATTTTCGAAGTCTGTCGAAGTGTCCGGCGGAGTTGAGCGCATCTCGCCGGTGCGTCTCGCTGGCAAATGGTGGGAACGAATACTTGTGTCTGGTGAGACTGCACTGCCGCCGAATAGTCCGATCCAGTCCATTGCGGTGAAATACCCGGAACGCACCATTGCCTTTGCCTGGCTCGAGTGGAATTGGATTTGGCTCTTTTTCGTTCTGTCATTGATCTTTGGATTTTTGTTCAAGACCATTTTGCGAATTGAGATATGAGAACCAAGGTTAATAGTCGGCGAGTGCTGCGAGCAGGGTTGATCGCCGCGCTCGCGCTGCTTGTGTTATTTCCCACGCCCAGCCATGCCTATGCGGGGCCCGGCGCCGGATTTGCCGTCCTGTCATCTTTTTGGACGCTATTCGTCGCCTTCCTTTACTCGGCGTACGCGTTTCTCACCTGGCCCCTCCGACATTTACTGCGGCTGCTCCGTCGCCGAAAGTCCTCGGGTAAAGCTCAGATCAAGCGAGCTGTAATTCTTGGATTCGACGGTATGGACCCCGAACTCGCCGAACGCTTCATACGCGAGGGCAAGCTGCCAAGTCTGGCGAAGTTGCAGCAGCAGGGAACATTCCGCAAGCTGCGCACCACATTTCCTGCGATTTCTCCAGTCGCCTGGTCCACGTTCATGACTGGCGTGAACCCTGGAAAACACAATATCTATGATTTTCTGGCCCGCGATCAGAACAACTACCTTCCGTTTCTTTCTTCCGCCGAAATAAAGGGACCGAAAAGAAGCATTAAAATCGGCAAGTACACCATCCCACTTGGAAAAACCCAGATCAAGGGCATGCGCCGAGGCACTCCGTTTTGGCATTGGTTGGGAAAGGCTGGAATCTTTTCTTCAGTGATTCGCGTGCCGGTTACTTTTCCCCCAGAAAAATTCTCTGGCGTGCTGCTTTCCGGAATGTGCGTTCCGGACCTGAAAGGCAGCCAGGGCACGTTCTGTTTCTGCACCACTCGCGGCGAAGGGGAGAAATTCCGCGAAGGCGGAGTCCGCATTCCCATTGAACGCAATGGCCCAGTCTTGCGGAGCTATGTTCCCGGCCCTGACGATCCGCTAGCTGACGGGCAGAGCAGGGAACTGCGTGCTGAGTTTGAAATACGCCCTGATGCGAGTAAGGCACAGGCTCAAATCACCATGAATTCGGAACGCTTTACGCTGAGGGTTGGCGAATACTCCGACTGGATTCCAGTGAAGTTCAAAGCTGGACTGGGTTTTAGCGCGCGGGGTATCTGCAAGTTCTATCTCAAGGAAATTTCACCCGAGGTAGAAATCTATGTGACGCCGGTCAACATCGATCCCGGACGGCCCGACCTGCCGATTTCTCATCCCGTCACGTATTCTATCTATCTCGCCAAACTCTTTGGCCCATACGCCACGCTCGGTCTCGCCGAAGACACGTGGGCGCTCAATGAAAAAGTTTTAGATGACGACGCGTTCCTGGCGCAGTGCTATTCCAATCACGATGATCGCGAACGCATGTTGTTCGATGCCCTGGAGAAAACAAAGCAAGGCCTCTGCGCCTGCGTCTTCGACACCACCGATCGCGTGCAGCACATGTTCTGGCGTTACCTGGAAGAGGACCATCCCGCGGCCCGCGACGTGCCCCGCGATCAGCGCCCGGCTGTGATCCCCGATCTCTATCGCCGCATGGATGAGCTCGTTGGACGAGTGATGCAGCAGATTGATCGCGACACGCTCCTGCTGGTCGTCTCCGATCATGGCTTCAAATCGTTTGCGCGCTGCGTGAATCTGAATGCCTGGCTACATCAAAACGGATATCTCGCGCTGAAATCTGGAAAGACCGAAAGCGGCGACTGGTTCGAGGATGTAGATTGGTCCCGCACACGCGCCTACACCATGGGCCTGAACGGGCTTTATCTGAACGTGAAACGCCGCGAGCGCCAGGGAATTGTTGAACCTGGAGCGGAGGCCGAGGCCTTGAAAGAAGAGCTGCGCGCCAAACTCGACGGGCTGACCGATCCCGCTTCGGGCAAGGCGGGCATCACGAATTTATTCGATTGCGATGCTACTTACGCCGGCCCTTATGTGGACAACGCTCCCGATCTGATCGTTGGCTACGCCGCCGGTTTCCGTGCGTCCTGGGATTCGGTGATGGGTAAAGTTACGACTCAGATTTTCGAAGACAATCTAAAAGCTTGGAGTGGCGATCACTGTATTGATCCGCGATTGGTTCCCGGCGTACTGTTTTCAAACCGCAAGATCGCAGACGAAAAGCCCGAAATCGTGGATGTCGCTCCAACGATACTGAAACTCTTCGGCGTCGCGCTTCCCGGCAACCTGGACGGAAAAGCCTGGACGGTTGCAGCACCGAATGCTTGATGAAATTCTGTTGACGTGGGACAGACGGCTCGCCTGTCAAGCTAGTGATCTCCCTTGCATCGCTTCGGGGATTTCATATCCGGCGAGCTGCATGAGCGTTGGCATCATGTCCAGCAACCGTGCGCCCTCAATCTCGCCTTTCAACGGGTTATTCGGAGCCGCCAAGATGAACGCCCCAAACTGCGCATGATTACAGGCATCCGGCCCGGTGTCGTTTTCTTCTAAGTGCAATCGTCCGTGACCAACGCTGCCAATAGATCTCCAATAGAGCGCGCGGAAGTGCACGATGAGATCGGGCGCCACATTGCGCACATTGCGATAGATTTCTTCTGGCTTGAACACAAGCGAATTTAGCGGCTGGCCGTTGTTATCCTTCAAATCCAGAAATTTCCGCCTGATCTCTTCGCGGAAGGTTTCGTATTGTGCGGCTGGAATAACCCCACGCGGCTCTCGATCTTCAACATTAAAGAAAACACGAGCGTAGTAGCCGCCTTCGCTCCAGACCTTTGTCTTTGCCCAGTTTACTTTCAGTTTGGCAAAGGGTGTGACTTCCGTCGGCATCTCCTGATTCAGGACCAGTAGTCCTTCTCGTATCAGCCATTCATTGACAGCAAAACCTCCGTCGAGCCGCTGTGCGCCATGGTCTGACACAATCAGCACGATCGTGTCTTTATCCAGCAACTCGAGCACGCTGCCGATCTGTTCATCCAAGTGCCGGTAATAGTCCGGAATAACATTCTCGAAAGGATTTCCCGCCTTGTAGTGAATGTGTTGCTTATCGTACGAATCCCAGAACCCGTGGTGTACGCGGTCGAGACCGATATCCACAAAATGAAAGTAGTTCCACTCTTTGTTGCGCATGAAATGCCGCACCACCTGCCACTGCTTTCGGCTCATTTCAAAAATCTGATCTCGCAGCCAATCTTTCTTATCTGTGCGGAACCCTGCGACGTCGGTCGGATAATCGCCGACTAAATCATTGATCTCTTTCTTGATCTCAGCTGGATACGTGAATTCGTCTGTCGTTGAATCCGGCGTAAGGAAGCATCCCACGCTGATGCCGTTGATCTTGCGCGGAGGATACCCGGGAGGCACACCCACAATCACCGCCTTTTTGCCGTGCTCCGCGAGATAATCCCAAATTGCCGGCGTTTGAATCGAAGTCGAATCCGCTGTTGTCAATCCGCCATATGTGTTGTTGGCGCGGTTGCGGAACCCGTACACACCCAGCGAGCCAGGGTCTTGGCTGGTTGAAAGGCACATCCACGCCGGAACCGTAATTGGTGGAATTACGCTTTCCAGTCGGCCCCATGCACCGCGCTGCATCAGCGCGCGAATGTTCCGCAGACCTTCGCGCTTAAGAAGGATTTCTGGCGCCGCGCAGTCCAGCCCAAGAACACAGATCTTCATGAGACACACTCATCGACGTCGTGCGCGCCGAGATTAAGAGAGTATCAAATTGGTGTCGACGCTAAGCGCGTGGGGGTGACGCCTACGTGTTCGCCTGGCGTGCCCCCTCACATTATTATTGTTTGGTGCGGCTTGCAAGCCAGTTCGACCCTCGATCAACGACAGGAACAACACATCGTTCAACGTTGACGCGAAGACCAGTCCGCTTGGCTTTCGTCTTCACGCTTCTCTTCACTTGCCTGTTGATCGGCAGCGATACGGCGCACTCGCAAGACCCTGAACTGGATCGCTTCCTCAGACAGGGCCAAGCCGCACTGGACGCTGGCGATTTCGCGACTGCCGTTTCTTCGTTTGAACAGGCACAACAAGCCGCGCCCGATAGTCTTGCCGCCAATCGTGGCCTCGTGCTCAGTTATTTGCAATCGGGACGCTTGCCCGAAGCGGTGGATCTCGGAACCAAGGTTGTCATGCGCTGGCCTAATGACGCGCAGTTGCAGCACTGGCTGGGCCTTGCTTATTTCAAACAGAAAATGGCTGCACCCGCGCTCGAAGCACTTCGCCGTTCCGAAAAGCTTGACGGCTCGCAGTTCGGAATTCATTTCGACATAGCTTTGGTACTGCTCTTCCAAGAGCAATATTCGCCGGCGGCAGATGAACTAGAAAAGGTCGTGAAACTGAATTCCTCAGACGCCCTCGCCCACGTGCTGCTGGGACGTGCTTACCAGAATTCTAACCGCACTTTGAACGCGATCGATCAGTTCCGCATCGCACTGCGACTCGACCCGAACCTTCCACTCGGCCACTACCATCTCGGCTTTGCATACTCCAGCTTGGGGCGCGACGCTGAAGCCATCGCGGAATATAAGAAAGAGATAGTCCGCTCCCCGAACGACCCGAATGTTCTGTACGAACTCGGTCACAGTTTGCTCGAAACCGGAGACTGGCAAGGCGCGTTAACCTACTTGGAAAAGGCGGCCGGGCTCGATCCGCAAAACGCGGACGCAACTTACGACCTCGGCAAAGCGCTTCTTCTCGCCGGCGATGCCCAGGCGGCAGTCCGAGCCTTGCGCCGCGCTATCGAGATCGATCCCGCGAGCGCCAGCGCCCATTACCAGTTGTCGCGCGCACTCGATAAGTTAGGTCAAAAAGAAGAGGCGCAACAGGAGAGGCAGCGCTTCGCCGAGCTTAAGAAAGCGCAGCCACAGTCAGGGGGGATGGCAACCGCCCGTTCCCAGTGACTTGTACTTCGCCCATCTCGCGACAATTCATTCTCTCCATCGGCCTGCTCCTTGCAGCAAATTCGGCGAGCAGCGCTCAAGCTCATAACGGCGCGCAAGCGAAACCAAGTTCCTCCGCATCCGCGATCGCCTTCGCCGACATCACTCGCGGCGCCGGCATTGATTTTCAACTGACCTGTGGCAGCGCTGAGAAGCGATACATCATGGAATCCATGTGCGGCGGCGTTGCCGTGTTCGATTACGACAACGACGGCTGGATGGACATCTTGCTGGTCAACGGATCAACTTTGGAGGACTTGCAATCCGGCAGATGCCACAGCAGCAAACTCTATCGCAACAACCACGACGGGACATTCAAAGATGTAACTGCCAAAGCTGGGCTCAACACGTGTCGCTGGGGTTTCGGCGTGGCTGTCGGAGACTACGACAACGATGGATGGGAAGATGTTTACGTCACCTATCTCGACGGAGGCGTGCTCTATCGCAACAACGGAAACGGAGCTTTCACCGATGTCACTCAGAAGGCCAGTGTCGGGAACGAAGGCCGCTGGGGAACCAGCGCCGCATTCGGCGACTACGATAACGACGGCAACCTCGACCTCTACGTCGTCAACTACGTAAATCTCGACCTGAAGCACCTCCCAAAATTTGGAGACGGCCCTTACTGCCAGTATCGCGGCATTCCCGTTTCTTGCGGCCCTCGTGGGCTCAAAGGCGGACGCGATCGGCTTTATCACAACAACGGCGACGGCACCTTTACCGACGTCACCGAAAAGCTGAACATTGATCCAAACAGTAATTACGGACTAGGCGTTATCTGGCTCGATTACGACCGCGACGGCTGCCTCGATCTTTACGTCGCCGACGACTCTTCTCCCAGCATGCTCTCTCACAATGATTGCAAGGGCGGGTTCACGGAAGTTGGCACCGAGGCTGGCACCAGCTACAGCGCCGACGGCAAAGAGCAGGCTGGCATGGGCGTTGACTCCGCCGACTACGACAACGACGGCTGGCCCGACATCGTTAAGACGAATTTTTCCGACGACAGCAATAACCTCTACCATAACGATCACAACAGCGAATTCACCGACCTCGCCGGCACCGCGAATTTCGGCCCGGTTAGCATTCCGTTTCTTGCCTTTGGCGTAAAGTTTCTCGACTTTGATAACGATGGCTGGAAGGACATCTTTGTCGCCAACGGCCATGTGAATCCTCAGGTTGACCAGCACTCATTCGGGATTACTTATGCCGAGCGTCCCTTTCTGTTCCACAATCCTCGCAATGGCAAGTTCGAAGAGATCGGCGAACTCGTGAGCACGACGCACATGCCCTCAAATGATCGTGGGGGAACGGAGCCTGCCCTGAGTGACCGACCGAAGAAAGGGAGTCGAATGGGCGTCCCTTCCCGGCTGCCTGCATCTTCCCCCTTTGCCCATCGCTACGTCGCCCGCGGAACAGCCACCGCTGATTTCTCTAATCGCGGCGCTGAGGACTTGCTGGTCACCGTTCTGGATGGTTCCCCCTTGCTACTGCGCAATGATTCCGGACGCGGCCATTGGCTGCGCATCAAGGTTATAGGCACCCGCTCCAACCGCGACGGCTTCGGCGCGCGCATTGAAGTTAGGGCCGGTGGCGTGACTCAGACTGCCGAAGTTCGCGCCAACTCCAGCTTCGAATCGGCCAGCGATCCGCGACTGCATTTCGGCCTCGGCACGGCAACCAGCGTTGACTCCATCATCGTTCGCTGGTCCTCGGGCAAAGTGGATACAATCGGACCTCAATCTGCGGATCAAGAGCTGGATATTCAGGAAGGGCGTGGACTCGCGAAGATTCGCTAAACGGGCTCTTTCGGATTTTCGCCCTCCCGAATTTGGTACCTTAGCTCGCTCCCCGCCTACATATTTTCATAGATTTAGAGCCGTCACTGCCTCCAAAATGCTTATTCCACTGCTCTCCCTGTTTGGTGAGCGACTTGCTCCTTTGCAGCCCATTAGGTTTGCTCATGCTTCCTGAACTCAGCTTCGTAATTGACATGGACTTGACAAAGTACGTTGCCTGAGTACAAAATGCGTGCGCTTTATTTCACGCAATTTTGGTAAGCGGTACTCGTGGTTTGGTTTCCGAGATATTGGGTTGAATTCACATCATCGCTCCCGGAGGTCGCCAATGAAAAAGTTTCATTCGTGTCTCGTAGTGTGCTGTTGCCTGCTGCTGGTTCTTTGCGCCGCAGCCCAAGTGCAGAATGGACAGTTCCAGGGAACCGTAACCGACCCTAGCGGCGCAGCTATTGCGAATGCAAAGGTGACGGCAACCAATACGGCGACGAACCTGTCTGTGACCACTACCACCAATTCCTCCGGACAGTACCTGATTAGAGCATTACCGATTGGACGTTACGACTTGACGGTGACAGCCGCCGGCTTTCGCGACTTTAGTGATAAAGGCGTAAACATCAATGCAGGCGTTGTTACGCGTGCAGACGCGAAGATGTTAGTCGGCCAAGCCAAAGAGGTGGTTGAAGTTTCGGGTGAGGCGAGTATTGTCAACACGGAGGATTCGCGTCTATCCACAACGGTTAACTCGGCACAGATTGCCAACCTGCCTCTGAATGGCCGCAACGTCTATGATCTGATGCAGGTGGTTCCGGGTGCGGTCAACGTCGACGGCGTGCTCTCAGAGCTTGGCCACGACACTGTTATTAATGGCCTGCGCGAAGACTTTAGTGGATTTCTGGTCAATGGCTCCTCGAACAAGGGTTTAAGCGGCGGCCCGGTGAATACACCGATTCAGGATACCGTTCAGGAATTCCAGCTGCTTACCCTTAACCAGTCAGCGCAATACGGTAACAGTGCCGGCTCGATCACCAACTTGGTACAGAAGTCGGGCACGAACAATTATCATGGTGCCCTTTGGGAGTTTGTCCGCAACGATAAATTCGACGCGAATACTTTTTTTAATGACAAATTGAATTATGGCGCTCTGAATGATGGCGACCCCACTACATTACCGAGTAGGAAACCAGCATTAAGATTTAACCAGTTTGGCGGCACAATCGGCGGACCTATTGTGAAGGATAAGCTCTTCTTTTTCTTTTCATACCAAGGGGATAGATTTAGAACTTTTTCTCTGCCGGCTCCAACCTTCGTTGAAGCACCGGGGTTCCGGCAAGCCGTAATCAATGCTGGCGGATTGGCCCCCGGCGGACAAGAGTCGGTGGGCCAATTGTTGTACAGCCAATTCCCACCAAATCCGCAGGGCACTCTAGTCGCAACCGTTGGTGATTATCTTGCTGCGGGAGCCGGCGGCACGGGGTTCGCCACCGTGGCAGAGTACGAAGATCCCAGTATGTACGGTGACCCGAACGTTGCCGCTCGAATGACCACCTTATTCAATAACCTTCCCCTCAGTACACCGATGATCTACCAGACAAATTCGATTGCGCCCTCGCGCAACCAAGGCAATTTGTTCGACGGGAATGAGGCTTCCGGGCGTATTGACTGGAATCTCAGCACTAAGGATCGTTTCTTTGCTCAGTTCAACTGGTCACGGCAGAACGACACACTTCCGGCGCTCTCAGGCATCCGCGGCTTCACTAACCCGACGCGCTTTATCTTCCCCAATGGAACCATTAATTGGGTGCACACCTTTGGGCCTAAGGTGTTGAATGAGGCACGGGCGGGATATACGGGTAACATCACGAAATACATTCCCTCGATCCCCGGTGTTCCTTCAATTTATATCGGTGATGGTTTTGGCACTATGGGTTTCGGCTCCTACAACGGGTATCCACAGTTCTTCAAGGAGCATATCTATAACTACGCCGACATGGTTTCAATCAATCATGGATCCCACAACATCAAGATCGGCGCAGAAGTGCGGCGGAACATCGAAAACTCGGAATTCAACGTGGCGCGTCCCTCGTACTACTTCTATGACCCGTTCTTCTTTGCGGTCGATGCGCCTTATGGTATGTCGGCGGGTGTAGATCCTGGATTCGTTTCCAAGTCTTTGGCCCAGTTGGCAACCAACAAACGCCACTGGCGCAATATTGAGTTCGGGTCGTTTTTGCAGGATGATTGGAAAGTGAACCACAAATTGACTTTGAACCTTGGGATTCGCTACGACTTGTTCGAGCGCCACCGCGAATTAAACGACCTGCCCACAACCTTCTTGCCAGGGCCGGGCGCGAACTTGATTGACAACATCACAACGGGTGCGGGACAGATCCATGACGCGAACGCCCCAGTAGGATCATTAGCTTGTCCTTCTGGACAGCTGGGTTCCGATGGGGTGCATACAATTGATCAGTTGGCCGTCTTGGCGGGTGTTTGCGGTCCCGGAGGGTTCGCAGCTGCCAAGAGCCTAGGCAGCGGCGACCATAACGACTGGAGTCCGCACATCGGTTTTGCCTATGACGTGTTTGGAGATGGCAAGATGGCCCTTCGCGGCGGTTTCGGCATTTCGTACGAGGGGACCTTGTACAACCCATTGTCGAACTCGCGATGGAATCCGCCTTATTACTCGTTTAACTCGGTAACGGATGATGGCTCTCTCGGAGTCGGCGCTTGGGGCACTAACACCGGTTGCAATACTTCCGCTGGATGCGCCGTGTACTATGGCCCGCAGCCGGGTTTAGGAGCTGGCGGGTATTCTACCGCTACTCCAACCTTCACCGGACCGGCTGATCCCAACAACTTCCAGGGTACGGATACGATTTACACCGCAGTCGGCAACATTATGGGCTGGAATCCTAACAACCGCAACTTGGCAAACTTGACAGGCATTGTGTTCCAAAAAGGTATTCGCGATCCGTACGTTTACAACTACTACTTCGGTATCCAGCGCGAAATTCTTCCGAAGCTCGCCCTAGAAGTCAACTATGTGGGCACGGCTGCCCACAAGCTATTCAGGGCGGAGCAGGTCAACCGAATCCCTGGCGGATCGCTAGATCCTTCGACCGTATATAACCCCTCCGTTCCTGCCGGCTGCACTATCGACAGATTCGGCCGAGAACTTTGCAGTCAGATAGATCCTGCTGGAATAACCAATCTCACGGGGCGCCTCAATCCAAATTATGGTCGTCTGCGAGTGTGGGAGAACGCCAATAATTCGATCTACAGCTCACTACAGACGTCGCTGACCAAGCAGATGAGCCATGGCCTCCAGTTCGCTTTTCATTACACATGGGGGCACGCTATTGACAATGGTTCAACTTGGCATAGCGGCGCCACAAGCTCCAATCATGAGGCAGGAGGTGAGGGCTACAGTTCGGACTTCACCCTGCCGGGCCTGGACCGAGGTGACTCCATCTTCGATATGCGTCACACCTTCGACTTCAATTACGTTTACGAGCTTCCGTTCTTCCGGAATCGTGGAGGTATTGTTGAAACAGTGCTAGGCGGCTGGCAGTTAAATGGCAACTTCGTTTACCACACTGGAGCCCATTGGGAGCCGTTCTGCCATGGCTCCCGGGGAAGCTGCGATTTCAACAATGATTTCGAAGCTAACGATCGGCCTGACTCTAGCGTTTCTAACTTCAGCGGCGCTACCCATGATATGTGGGTAAACGGCTGGGCCTTCGGTAACCCCAATTGGTGCTACAACCAATGCGGTTCCGCGGCTACCAACCCAATATTTAGCAGACCGGCTGCTGGCAACACTGGGACTCTGGGTCGCAACAGCTTCAGCGGGCCAGGGTTCGCTGGTTGGAATCCATCGCTATTCAAGAACTTCAAGATAACCGAGGCGGTTGGGCTCGAGTTCCGAACCGAAGCATTCAATGTCCTGAACCACCCGAACTTCAAGTTGCCCGGTGCTGAAAGCCAGTTCCACGATAGTATTCGTGATGCTGCCTTTGGTCAGGCTGGGGGTACATTCAACCCACGCAACCTTCAGTTTGGGTTGAAGCTGACTTACTAGTTTCGTACTCACAGTAGCCGAGATCGTTGCTCAAGCAACGATCTCGGCATTGAGTTTTTCAGGCGGAATCCCTCGATGTGCCGCCCTGTATCCCGTCGCAACGCTCGCTGGATTTTTTTCCTGCTATTTCACGTTTCCCTACTCCTGATTCTGGTATCCTCCGCTCAAGGGCAACAGGGAGGTGCTCCTCCAACAACTATTGTTGGTCAGCTGCGGATTCCGCGTTCGAATTTCCCGCCTGACCTTCACGTCCTGGTGAGCCTCGAACGTAGTGGCACCCCAGTTGCACGGGCGTATTGTGACAGTCAAGGCCGGTTCTTCTTCCAGGACGTACCCGCAAATCTCTATCACATAGTGGTCAATCAGGAGGGATTTCAGCCCGTAAGCATTAGCCTGCCGGTAAATCCGCAGGTCACGCACACGATTCTGTTGACTGTGGACTTGATCCCAGAAGAAAAACGTGGCCAGAGCTCCCCGAACGGTCTCCAGGGTGCGAATTCTTCGCTTGTGGATGAGTCCGCTCTGCTGAACAAGTACCCCAAGAAGGCGAAGAAGCATTACGAGAATGCAACTAAGCTTCACGCGGAAGGGAAGCGCGAACAAGCAATTCAACAGTACCAGGAAGCATTGAAGATTGCTCCCGACATGTACTTTGCCCGCAACAACTTGGGTTCGGCCTACGTGGAAAGCCAGCGATTCCCCGAAGCGGAAGGCGAGTTTCGCCGTGTTATCTCCGAGAACCAGGCGGATGCTAACGCTTATTTCAATCTTGCCAACGTTTACTTACTAACGAAACGGCTGGACCAGGCGCGAAGTTTAATCGAACAGGGACTTGCGCGCCAGCCCATGTCGGCTTTTGGCCATTTCCTCATGGGTTCCACAATGCTCAATGGGGGAAGCCATGTTGATGCGGAGCGCTATTTTCGAAGGGCACTGACTGAAGATCCAGGATTGGCGAACGCGCACCTTGCCCTTGTTAACCTATACATTCGCGAAAATCGCAGCACCGATGCGGTAAACGAATTGTCTGCGTTTCTCAAGCAGTCTCCCGATAGCGCCTTTGCCCCGCAGGCGCGAGAAATGCTGCGTAAGCTGCAAATACAAACGCCAGTTCAGCAATGACTAGCGGGCCTTATCAGGTTCGTACTGGCAGAGGTCCGTGTTGAGCTTGCACGCTCTTTCAAATTCGGCACGTGCCTCACGTGGGTGGTTCAACTTTTCGTATGCATACGAAAGGTTCAAGTGGGCCTCAGCAAAGTCTGGCTCCTTATGGAGGGCTTCGCTGTACACCTTCACCGCGTCACGGTAACGGCCGATGCGGCTATACGCGATCCCGAGGAAGTTGAACAGTTTGGGATGGTTCAGCCCAAGTGCTGCAGCTTGCTCAAGGTGGCTGGCGGCTTCCGCATAGTTTGCCCTCTGCAACATCAGTATTCCTAAATCGCGGTGCGCCATGGCGAAGCTCGGCTGGATGGCTAGTGCTTGTTGGAAATCTGCCACCGCAGCATCTGGATCCTGAGTCATGGTCATCCAGCCCTTCTGATACCAAGCTTTAAGGTTTCTTGGGTTTACTTTAATGGCTTTATCTACCCACTTGCGCGCTTCGTCATTCTTTCTCTGTTCATGCAGTGCTCGCGCCAATGCGGTCATCGCCTGATCGAAATTGGGGTTTAATTTCAGACTTCGTTCGAGCGACTCTTGTGCCGCTTGCCAGTCGGAAGCCTTCAGGGCTGCTTCCCCGAGCAAAAACGGGATTAGGTACATGTCGGGGTTGCGCGCCTGCACCTTCGTCAACAGAGTCCGCTCACTATCAAGGTCACCGAGCTTGCCGGCATCCACCGCATCCAGCAATGTATTGAAGTCCTCTATCTTGTCCTTCGGATCCGCGAGGCCCGCAGCCAGCGCCTCGGCCGATACGGGCGATCGATACGCCATGTAGCCCAATGCCCGCAACTTTTCCACAGCCTGCGGATCGAGCTCTGAACTGCCCGCTGGAGACTCCTTGGGCGCGTAGCGAGCTACAACCTCGTTAAGCTTGCCCTTTAGAACTGATGCGACCGCCTGTTGCTGCCCGATGATGTTGTTGTTTTCGTTCGGATCGGCCCGCAAGTCGTAGAGTTCAGGTTTAGGCGCTTCGACATATTGATACGTGCCATTGTTTATGGTCCGCAGCGGACTCCAACCGAACGAACTGAACGAATAGAAGCTCTCGCTATAAACCTCAGGGGAATCCTTCGGCGGGTTCTGCACCAGCAGGCTGCCGGTCTCGAATTGTTTTTCAATTGGATCTTGTAGATTGAGAGCGTCAAGGATAGTTGGAGCAATGGCCATGATCTGGACGGGATTAGAGACCCCGTGTGGCTTAAAACCACTCACCAGCGCTGGTTTTACAATCAAGGGCACGTGAAGCGTCGAGTGATAAACAAAGAAACCGTGTTCTTTCTCCCCATGCTCCCCCAAGGATTCTCCGTGATCGCTGGCAAGGACGATGAGCATGCGGTTGTACAGGCCCCGTTGTTTGAGATAAGTCAGAACGCGGGCAAGTTGACTGTCGCAGTACGCGATTTCCCCATCGTATGGTGACTCTACGAAGCGGCTGTGAAACGGTTCCGGCGGATCGTATCCGCTATGAGGATCGTACAGGTGTAACCACAGAAAGAACGGACTACTGCGAGGCTTGCGCATCCAGCGCAAGGCTTCGTCTACGCTTGCTCCCGCTTTACGCTCAACCAAGCCTGGATCGTTCTCGAGGAAACTGCTCCCCTTGAACACGTCATAGTAAAAATCGAAACCTCGGTTCAGACCCCAACTCCGGTCAAGTACATAGGAGCTCACGATGGCGCCAGTATCGTAGCCATTCGCTTTCAGTGACTGAGCAATGGTCCGTATTTCGGGCTTCAAGGGCTCACCCGTGAAATCTTGAACGCCGTTGTAAAAAGGATATGTGCCGGTTAGCAGGCTAGTGTGACTTGCAAGAGTGAGCGGGACCTGGGAATACCCGTGTTCGAACAGAATTCCATCGCGCGCGAGCGAATCGATTGTGGGGGTTTCGCCCCGTTCGGCTCCGTAAGCCCCGACGTGATCCGCGCGAACAGTGTCGATAGTGATGAGCAAGACATCAGGCTTCGTGTTTTTCTTTTGAACAGCGTGGCCTGACGTCTGAGCGGATGCGCCGCAAATTGCGCACAAGATAAACAGGGGAGCGGCGCAGGCCGAAATTCGCATTATCGCAACTCCTGCGCCTTCCGCATCTCCTGCCCGGCTTCAACGTAATTACCGGTGGACCGCAGCGCAGCCGCCAGCGCCTCGTGAAGTTGCGGATCACCCGGCGCCAAGCGGACGGCGGTGCGCAATTCCCGCAAACCCTCGACGGGCTTTCCTTGAAAAATCAACATCTCGCCTAAAGCCTTGTAGCCGGGGGCAAAATCAGGGTAGATGGTTACCGATTGCCTAAACGCTTCGGTGCTCTCCGCGTACATGTTCTTATGTAAATATGAGACGCCCATGTCGAAGGCGGCGCTAAAATTCGTTGGATCGAGCTCCAGAGTTCGCTTCAGGTACTTGATCGCCTCGTCATCGTTGCCGAGCGCTGCGTTTGAAAGCCCCAGGTTGAAGGTCGCCAGCATGTAGTTGGGGCTAAGCTTGAGCGCCTTGGTAAACTCCGTAATAGAATCAGCGAACGATTTCGTGCGGTAATAATTCAGCCCAAGAAGATAGTGAATCGGAACAGAGTTCTCCTCGGTGTCGAGAATTGATTTCAGCTTCTCGATAGAGTCTGAAAAGCGCCCATGCTGGCTATCCTCGATAGCTTCATTGACGACCTCGTAAACGTGAATACGATCCTTTGGATCGGCGAGTTTGGGGTCTGTTACCAGCGAGTTGTCACCTCCAGCAGCGAATGCCGTGTATCCCAATGCCTGTAGCCGCTCGGCAAGTATCGGATCCAGTGTGGACTTTTGTGCCATCTCATGGCTGGCGCTCTTTTGTCGAATCACCGTCGCGAGTTGCGACTTGAGTTCACCGCTAACCGCCTGCTTTTCGGCATACAGGTTATGAAGTTCGTGCGGATCATCGGAGTCATCATACAGCTCGGGCTTTGGTGCAGAGATGAAGTGATAATTGCGCAACTGCAAGCCGCGCAACTCGCTCCAGTTAAAGTGGATGCGCGGCAAGTAGGTCTCGGAATAAAGAGAACTCCCATTGGCATCCCCGCCCTGCAGCAGCATTCGTGCCACGTCCTTTCCCTGAACCTGAGTCGGGACGGGAATATTCAGCAATCCGAGCGTCGTGGGCATCAGATCCACCAGGCTGACCTGAGCTGACACGACGGATTGCGCGATTTTTGTGCCCACCGCAGGCTTGATGATTAGCGGCACGTGCAAGGTCGAATTGTAGATAAAGAAGCCGTGGGTCTTCTCTCCATGCTCACCCAGGCCTTCCCCGTGGTCACCTGCCAGCACAACGAGCGTGTGATCGTATAATCCGCGCTTCTTCAGGTAATCGAGCAACCTTCCGAGTTGGCTGTCCGCATAGGCAATTTCGCCATCGTACAGATTCGCCTTATACGTCTCGTTGAATGGAGCCGGTGGCTTGTAAGGATGATGCGGGTCGTACAAGTGAACCCAAAGAAGAAACGGTTTACTGCGAGGCTTGGCTAACCACCCCAGTGCCTGATCAATAACTTGACTGGCCGGCCTCTCCATCAGGTCGAGATTGGTTTCCGCCAGCCGACTAAAATCAAAATGATCGTAATAAAAACCGAATCCACGATTCAGGCCGAAGCGCCTGTCGAGGACCGCCGCAGCAATCACTGCGCCCGTGTCGTAGCCATGTCCCTCGAGAACCGTGGCAAGGGTCGGCTGTGACTGGCTGAGGACATTGCCACTGAAATCATGCATCCCGCTCATCATCGGATAAGTACCCGTGAGCATCACCGTGTGCGAAGGCAGGGTAATAGGAATCGGCGTAAACGCTTGCGTGAAGCGAATGCCCTGAGTTGCCAGCGAATCAATACTTGGAGCCTGAATCTGATCGTACCCGTAGCAGTGCAGGTGGTCCGGCCGCAGCGTATCAATCGTTACAAGAAGGATATTCGGACGGCGGGGAGCTGGGGCGGTCTTTTTCGCTTGTCTCTCGCCGCGCAGAGGCTGCATTACGAGTATTAGGACCGAGAAAAGAACAGCAGCCGACGCCCTCATGAACCTTAGATACTGCATAGGATTCGGACAGAATGTGCCACGGGAAGCGATTCTCAAATTATAACTGCTCTTTCTGGGTGAGATGTCGCGGGCGTCTCGTGCGGCTACCCCAACCCGCTCTGTCGTGCCATAATGCATACGCCATTTCGACACCTGCCTTTGAGGAGTTGGGGAATGCGTCGCTTAATTTTTCTGCTTGTCTGTTTCCGACTCAGTGCGGCTCAATTGCCGGACCAACCCAGTGTGGAAGATCTCAGCATCCCAGCTTTGCGCGTTACTACCAGACTGGTTCTTGCCGATGTGATCGTCACGGACAAGTCCGGACATCGTGCGACCGGTCTGAAGAAGGAAGACTTCACCGTTCTCGACAACGGCAAGCCACAAAAAATAGCAGCGCTTTCGATTGAGTCGCCCGGACAAGCGACCCGCGTGGGTCAACTCCCTCCCAACGTATTCACCAACCGTCCTGAGTACGACATGCCTCCGGGTCCGTTGACTTTAATACTTATCGACGGTCTGAACACCCCGGTTGCAGACCAGGGATATGCGCGCTCGCAGATGCTCAACTATCTGGCCACACAGCTGCAACCCGGACAACCCGTCGGGGTATATACCCTGGCCGGCTCCTTGCGCCTATTGCAAGACTTCACCGATAACATTGCGCTGCTGAAGGCTGCCGTAGAGCACTTCACGCCGCAGAAGTCCGTGGAAATGCAGGTTGAAGAGGTAGAACGGGTTTTTTCGAATGTTCAAGTTGGCAGCAGGGGTGCCGGAGGGACAAGTATCGGGCCCGACGCCCGTGTGTTGACGTATCGCATCAACGATTTCATGAACGAGCAGGCCAAATTCGCAATTGATGTTCGCGAACAGCGCACGATTGCCGCTATGAAGCTGCTTTCCCGCCGAATGGCTGGTTATCCTGGCCGGAAGAATCTGATTTGGGTGAGCGCTGGTTTTCCTATCGAAATTAGTAGCCAGGTTGTGCAGATGAGCACCGATTCGGCCGCGCTGGAGCAGAACGCCGTGTCAGCCGCACCGCAGATTCGGGTTGAAAAAAATTACGAAAGCGACCTGCATCAACTTGCCGCTGAGTTGACTGACGCACAACTTTCGGTCTATAGCGTGGACGCACGCGGGTTGGTTGGTTCAGTGGCGAGCGATGCCACTTCCCAGGGAACGAACGAAGCCGGCTTGCTTCGCCTGGGAGCGGACTATGGCTCTCAGATCGCACGGGGCAGCACCGCCAATCAGTATACGCAGGACACGCTCCTTACTCTCTCGTCAGAGAGCGGCGGCCTTCTCTTCAAGAACCGCAATGACATTGCCGGCGCCCTTGCCACTTCGGTTGCCGATGGAACTTCCTACTATTTGCTCGCCTACTATCCAGAAAATAAAGAGTGGGACGGAAAATTCCACAAGATCCAAGTCAAGGTGAACAAGCCCGATCTCGAGGTGCGCCATCGCAGCGGATACTTCGCTAGAGATCCCACACAGTGGAGCAAGAACAAAGCTAAGAATGATCCCGAATTGAACGCTGCCATGGGGATGGGTGCTCCGCTTTCGACCATGGTCATATTTGATTCGCGCGTGGTTCCACCTCCACCTGCTTCGAAGGTCCAGGTTCCGGTCGAGTTCCTGGTGAATCCCCGCACCATCTCAGGAGAAGAGATGAAGGGTGGAGGGCGACACTTTGTGATCGAGTTCCACGTGGCCGCCTACTCCTCCGATGGCAAGATGGTGACGCACAAAGACGCCGGAATTGATGCTCCGATTAAGCCCGATCGCCTCCAGGCGTACTTGCAACATGGCATTCCGTTTAAGACTGAAATCGAGCTGGAACCGGGCCAGTACCGCTTGCGTCTGGCCGTGCGTGACGGTCGCTCGGGATACATCGGTACAACGGAAGCCCCTCTGACGTTGGCAAGCAAGTAGCTTCCCCCCGCGTTGCCGCCACTCTGGCTCGCCGTGATTACTCATGTGCTAGCCTGAATTGCGATGAAAAGTTGTTTGGCGCTTGCCTTGTGCGTGGCCGTTACCGGTGTGGTGTCCCCGCAAGTACGGACGAAACCCTCTCCGCCAAACGTCTTTCTTGTCACCGTTGACACTCTTCGCGCCGACCACGTTCACTGCTACGGCTACGACAAGATTCAAACCCCCGCGCTCGATTCCCTGGCCAGTGATGGCGTTCGATTCACTCAGGCCTTTACGCCCAGTCCGATCACGAATACTTCGCACACCACCATTCTGACTGGGCTGTTGCCGAGTTCGCACGGCGTTACCGATTTTGCTATGCCTCTGGCTTCCAGCCATGCAACCTGGGCGGAGCTGCTGAAAGGCAAGGGATATCATACCGCGGCGTTTATCGGAGCGGTGATTCTCGACGCAAAGTCTCTCGCCCCCGGTCTCGATCGCGGATTCGATTTCTACGACAACTTTCCCGAGCATTCCGAAAGCAAGTCGCGCTGGGGACGCGTCGAACGTCGCGGCATAGACGTGGTGCAGCATGCTGAAACCTGGCTTGCGGTGCATCCGACCGGCCCGCGATTTGCCTGGGTACATCTTTATGATCCTCACGATCCTTACGAACCTCCGCCGCCATATTCAGAAATCTACAAAGATCGTTTGTACGACGGTGAAATCGCCTATGCGGACTCGGTCTTGGGCAACTTCATTCAATCTCTAAAGAAGCACGGCTGGTACGACAACTCGATCATCATCGTCGTTGGAGACCATGGCGAGGGTCTCGGCGAACATCATGAGGAGACGCATGGAATCTTTCTCTACGACTCTACCACCCACGTCCCATTGGTCATCAAGTTACCTCGCCAACAAAATGCCGGAAAGGTCATCGGGGCTCAAGTCCGCACGATTGATATTCTCCCGACTGCTCTGGCTCTCACCGGCGTACCAGCGCCTGAGGGTTTAGACGGTAGGTCTTTGACCCCATATTTCTCTGGTGACACGACCGACCGTGTTGCCATCGGCGAGACGGATTATCCCCTGCGCTTTGGCTGGGCGCCGTTGCGGTCAGTCCGAAGCGAGAGGATGAAGTTCATCGAGGCTCCGCGTCCGGAACTCTATGACTTGCATGCCGATCCCCAAGAACTTGACAATAAATATAAGCCGGAGGACGCCGCCCTAGGAAAGTTGAAAACCTTGTTGCCGGCCAAGGAGTCTGACAACAAATCAGCCCAATCCTTTCCGGATCCAAAAGACAAAATCGAGGAGCAGAACTTGCTGCACCAGGCGATGATCGCCTCCGACGACAACCGCACATCGGATGCGCGGGCCGCGCTCGAGAAGACACTAGAACTTGACCCCAAATCCCCAACTGCTTTGCGGCAATTAGGAGAACTGGAATTTCAAGCCGGTGAATACCAAAAGGCTGCTGATCATTTAAAGCGCGCTCGGGAAGTACGGCCCGATGATGCCACCGCAGCTTTCATCCAGGGGCAAGCGCTGCAGAGAGCAAGAGATCTACCCGGCGCACGTGATGCCCTCGAGCAGAGCCTGAAGCTGCTGCCCGGCCAATTCGAAGCGCGGTTGCTGCTCGGACAAATTTATCTCCAGCTAAACGACCCAAAGGCCGCGGAGGACCAAGCCGAGGCTGCCCTGCTGCTGAAGCCGGAGAGTGCGGATGCTGCCATCGTAGTGTCCCGAGCCCAAATCGCAGATCAAAGATTCGCCGACGCCGTGGAGACGATGAAACCCTTCTCGGAGTCGAAGTCCGCAAGTGTGGAAGTATTCGAGGTCCTCGCTCAAGCCTACGCCGGAGCTGGCAGGGAAGCAGACGCCCAGCGCGCGAAGAGCCAGGCAGAACGACTCCGCAAATAGCTGAAAGTTCAAGCGCTAGATCCCAGTGAAGGTCCTGCTTTTTTCTTGAAAAAGGGTCTTGACAAGTATTGATAAGTAACCGTACAGTTACATATTATGCGTCACCGTTCGGTTACATATTCCAGACACGCCATCCCGCGAAGATCGTCTGGCACTCCGTTGCCGGACGCCGCATTCAGCGCCCTGGCTGATCCCACCCGCCGGGCGGTGCTCGATTTATTGCGTGCAGGCACTCGGCCCGCCGGTGACATCGCGCGGGCCTTCACGGTATCGCGACCGGCGATTTCCAAGCATCTCAGGATTCTCCGCCGAGCGCATCTGGTCGAGGAGCGCAGGGAGGGGCGGCATCGTATGTATCACCTCAATCCTGAGCCGCTTAAAGCCGTAGATTCCTGGCTAAACCAATACCGCCAGTTCTGGACTGCAAGCCTCAACAACTTGAAGGACTTTGTGGAGGCCGAATACGAAAAAGAAATCCGGGCGAGTCAATCGCTCAAGAAAAATATTGATGGCGAAAAGGAGTGATGCAGAGGCATGTCAACGACTCACATAACGCCCGGGAAAGACGCTGTCATCAGCGAAATCTTCATTGCTGCTCCGGCCGAGCTCGTGTTCAAGGCCCTCACCACCCGTGAACAAGCGCTGCGGTGGGGAAGCAGTCCTGAATTTGAGACCACGCAATGGGAGATGGATTCGCATGTCGGCGGGAAGTGGTTCTTCATCGCGAAAGAGCTCCAAGGGTCAGGCAAACATGCCAACGCCGATCTCGTCCATCATGGCGAGATTCTCGAATTCGATCCCCCGCGAGTGCTGGAATATACCTGGTTCGCGAGCTGGCATTCCGACCCACTGCATCAAACGGTCGTCCGTTGGAAGTTGTCCCCTGTCCCCGGTGGCACCCAAGTCAAGGTCACCCACAGCGGTCTGGCGCCAATGCCCGAGGATTGCAAGGGCTACGCCCAAGGCTGGCCAGGCCTGGTCACCAGAATCAAACAATTTGTTGAGAGTAACGCTTGAAAGTTCACATCCGAGAAAGCAATGGCTACCCATCACTCAGCAACGTTCGAAGAATTAATTTCCATCCTCAAGGAGAGCATGATGCCCAATCCGTTTTGTCACGTAGAACTCAACACGACTGACCTCCCCAAAGCTAAAGACTTCTATCAAAAACTTTTTGACTGGCAATTCGAAGACATGCCCGACGGGAATTACACAATGATTCGTGTCGGTGAAGGCACCGGCGGCGGCATGATGAAGAATCCGATACCTGGCGCTCCGTCATTTTGGCTTTCCTACGTTTTGGTTGACGATATTCAGGCCTCCACGAAAAAGGCGAAGTCGCTTGGCGCAAGCGTGATGAAAGATGTGACAGAAATTCCGGGGTATGGCTCGTTCAGCGTGTTGGCCGATCCGACCGGCGCCCATTTTGCACTCTGGAAACCAACAAAGTAACGTGTGGTTCGGACACTTATAAAAGACAGGCCTGTCATCCCGAGCGAAGCAAATCGTTCGCGGAGCGAATGATACGGAGTCGAGGGATCTGCTGTTGGCCCGCATCGGCAGAAAAGCAGGTCTCTCAACGCGCTGATTGATCGGCCAAGCCGATCAATCGGCTTGGTCGGGATGACAAGTTACGAAATTTCTCGAACGACCTTCATCGAAAGGCAGGTCAGGAAATATGGCAACGCTCAGCATCATCCCGGTTTCACAAATCTCTCCCGATAGCAACGTCGTCATGTCTGAAATCTTCATCACTGCTCCCCGTGAGCGCATCTTCGAAGCACTGACCGATGCGAAGCAAGCCGCGCAGTGGTGGGGACAAAACGATCGCTATCATTTCAGTGAATTCAATCTCGACGCTCGCGTAGGAGGGAAGTGGTCCAGCTCGGGCTCGTCTCTAAACATGGGCGCGTTTAAGATTGAAGGTGAGATTCTTGAGCTCGATCCGCCCCGCCGTCTGGCGTACACTTGGCTCTCGAGCTGGATGCCCAGGAACACCAAGGTTCTCTGGGAGCTTGAAGGCAAAGACGGCGGTACTCTGGTTAAGCTGACCCACAGCGGATTCGCTGGCGATGCCGAGCAGGCCAACAACCACAGCACCGGCTGGAACTCGGTCCTGGGTTGGCTGCAAGCGTACGCCGAGAAAGGTGAGACGATCGCTTCGAGAAAGTAAATGGCAACAGCCCAAATCACGCCTGACAATGACACGATTCTGGCGGAGGTCTTTATCGCGGCCCCGCCGGATCGCGTCTTTGAAGCCATCGCCGATCCCAGACAGCTCACTCAGTGGTGGGGACAGAAAGGCACATTCCGGGTCGTCGAAACTAAGTTCGATCTGCGCGTCGGCGGCAAGTGGTCCTACGAAGGGATCGGGCCGACCGATAAGCCCTTCCACATGGAAGGCGAATATGTAGAGATCGATCGGCCGCGGCTGCTGGTGCAAACTCGCAGAGCTGATTGGGTCGGTGACTTCGAAACCGTCGTTCGTTGGGAACTCGAACCGCGCGAGGTCCGTGGCTTGCACGGAAGTGCGACCCATCGCGTCGGCACTGGCACACTAGTCAAAGTCCGGCATTCCGGATTTGCCGGTCACATCGAGCAGGCCCAAAACCATCACCAAGGCTGGAGCGCCTCGCTAGGCTGGTTGCAGGCTTACGTTGAAAAAGGTGAAACTGTCGTTTCGAGGCAGTAATGGCCACAACTCAAATCACTCCTGACAGTAACGTCGTAACGGCGGAGATCTTAATCGCCGCTCCGCCAGACCGCGTTTTTCAAGCCCTCACCGATCCTAAGCAAATGTCACAGTGGTGGGGTGAGAAGGGCATGTATCGTGTGACCGCGAATACGAGCGATCTTCGTCCAGGAGGCAAGTGGTCGAGCTCGGGAATTGGTGCCGACGGCAAAGAGTTCACTGTGGACGGCGAATACGTCGAAATAGATCGTCCGCGGCTACTGGTTTATACCTGGAACCCAAGTTTCTATCATGCTGTGAAGACGACGGTGCGCTGTGAGCTCGAGGCTCTCGGCGTTCATGGTCTTCAGCACCGCGGACCGCAACGCGTC